>OGJV01001149.1_pt1 | contig 11942 bp, 10 predicted proteins | sample 1572271 | NCBI WGS metagenome assembly OGJV01 (sample SAMEA2582107, study PRJEB24529) | metagenome | biome: Human gut stool | place: China | collected 2011
ACATGGGCCCTTGCAGCGGAGCAACATAAGGATGTGACGACTGTATCAGCGGGTCTATTTGCCGCCTATGGAGCAAAGCCAACTGAACAAGCCGTTGAAGCTATCCGTTCCATTGCAGATATTTCTGATCATGAATCGAGACCATTGACAATGGAACTCGTGAATGCAGCAGATCTTATCATTGGTATGACGAAAGATCACAAATCTGTACTACTTCGACAATTCCCGTTTGAGGAAGGTAAAATCAAAACGATTTCCGAGTGGGGTGGTCAAGATGGTGATGTTACGGACCCATATGGATCTGATCAAACCGTATATAATCAATGTGCGGAACAAATTTATCACTTAGTAGAGGCTGGTCTTAGATCAGTGCCTCAGAAGGCGTAGGAGATGAAATTATGAAAGTTGCAATCGGTTGTGATCATGGCGGATTACATTTAAAAGCATCCGTTAAGGAATTATTAAATGCATTGGGACATGAAGTAGAGGATTTTGGCTGTCATACGGCTGATTCTTGCGACTATCCTGATATTGCTGTACCTGTGGCAAATGCTGTCGTATCTGGTCAAGCAGACAGAGGTATTTTGATTTGTGGTACTGGTATTGGTATCGGTATTGCAGCAAATAAGATTGCTGGTATTCGCGCTGCTCTTTGTCATGATACATTCTCTGCTCATGCATGTCGTGAACATAATGACGCAAATATTCTCACTATGGGGGAACGCGTTATTGGTCCTGGCCTAGCTAACGATATTGTAGCCATCTTTATGGAAACAGAGTTCGAAGGTGGTCGTCACGCACGCCGTGTAGAGAAAATTAAAGCATTAGAGAAATAATACATCATTACTTATATATATTCGTTTTGCACGAGGAGGATACTCATGAGTTTCTTAGAAAAACAAGACCCTAATATTCAAGCTGTTATCAATCAAGAATTAGCACGCCAACGCGATAAATTAGAAATGATCGCTTCTGAAAACTTTGTTTCTCAAGCAGTAATGGAAGCTCAAGGTAGCGTATTGACTAACAAATATGCAGAAGGGTATCCTGGTAAACGTTATTATGGCGGTTGTGAAAATGTTGATGTTATCGAAACATTAGCTATTGAACGTGCAAAACGATTGTTCGGTGCAGAACATGCTAACGTACAACCTCACTCTGGTTCTCAAGCAAACTTTGGCGTGTATTTCGCATTATTACAACCTGGTGATACTATTGTGGGTATGAACTTGTCCCATGGTGGTCACTTAACACATGGTTCTCCAGTTAACGTATCTGGTACATATTTCAACGTAGTACCTTACGGTGTAGATGCAGAAACTCAACAAATCGATTATGATGAGTTCCGTAAAATCGTATTAGAAGCAAAACCTAAATTGATCATCGCTGGTGGTAGTGCTTACAGCCGTCAAATCGACTTCAAAAAAATGGCTGATGTAGCTCATGAAGTTGATGCTATCTTCATGGTAGATATGGCTCACTTTGCAGGTCTTGTAGCAGCAGGTTTACATCCAAACCCAGTAGAATATGCTGATATCGTTACTACCACAACTCATAAAACATTGCGTGGCCCTCGTGGTGGCATGATTCTTTGCAAAGAAAAATATGCTAAAGCAATCGATAAAGCAATCTTCCCTGGTATTCAAGGTGGCCCTTTGATGCATGTTATCGCTGCTAAAGCTGTTGCATTTGGTGAAGCATTACAACCAGAATTCAAAGTATATGCACAACAAGTTATCGATAATGCAAAAGCATTGGCTGCTGCATTGCAAGAAAAAGGCTTAACAATCGTTTCTGGTGGTACAGATACTCACGTTATGTTGGTAGATGTACGCAATACTGGCTTAACAGGTAAAGAAGCAGAACATTTACTTGATGAAGTAGGTATTACATGTAATAAAAATACAATTCCATTCGATCCTGCTAGCCCATTTGTAACAAGCGGTATCCGTCTTGGTACACCAGCGCTTACAACACGTGGCTTACAAGTAAAAGATATGGAAGAAATTGCAGATATCATTGCAACTGTTCTTAAAAATCCTGAAGATAAAGCAGTTCATGAAGAAGCAAGCAAACGCGTAGCAGCACTTTGCGAAGCGTATCCATTGTACTAATCTTTGGATTAATCTTATTAAAATTACATAAGGCTTAAATACGATAAAAGGGATGTGTATTATCACATCCCTTTTAATATTTTTATGGCATGATTTATCAATCTGTGATAGAGTAAATATGAATATTAAATGGATACCGATAGGGTATATAAATTATTTATAGGAGGACAGTCATGAAAGTTAATGTTATGACACATCCATTGATTCAACACAAAGTTACATTGATGCGTGATGCAGAAACAGGCTCTAAAGATTTCAGACAATTACTTGATGAAATTACGATGTTGATGGGCTATGAAATTACACGTAGCTTACCATTAGAGGATGTAGAGGTTCAAACACCTTTAACTAAAATGACTGGCAAACGTATTGCAGGTAAAAAATTGGGCATTATTCCAATTCTTCGTGCTGGTTTAGGTATGGTAAATGGTATGCTTAACTTGATTCCAACTGCAAAGGTTGGTCATATCGGCTTATATCGTGATCCAGAAACATTAAAACCAGTAGAATACTACTGCAAGTTACCTTCTGATGTAGGTGAACGCGACTTCATCGTAACAGACCCAATGCTCGCTACTGGTGGTAGTGCGGCAGCAGCTATTACCTTGCTAAAAGAAAAAGGCGCTAAAAACATTAAATTAATGTGTCTTGTTGCGGCTCCTGAAGGTGTGGAAGCAGTAAATAAGGAACATCCTGAAGTTCCTATTTACGTAGCGGCTCTTGATGAAAAACTTAATGATCATGGTTACATCTTGCCTGGTTTAGGCGATGCTGGTGACCGTATCTTCGGTACAAAATAAAATAAACATATACAAACGACATAATTTAGGTACAAAGTTGTATAAAATCCCTAAATTATGTCGTTTTCTACGTATAAAGTCTTGAATAAAATCTACATAGGGTATACAATACAAATGTAAAAGTATTTTTTTATTTTAGGTGGGACGAATTTTGTTCACATGGGACGAAAAACGATTCATACAATCCCAACGGGTAAAGGAGGGACCCGATGAACGAGTTTCTAATGATATGTGAACGTATTGTTCCTGAAATCGTTAGTGTATTAAAGGAGCGATACAAAATATTAAACCACCTAGTTTATGAAGAGCCTATAGGCCGTAGAACATTAGCTACTGCAACGGATCTTCCAGAGCGAACCGTACGAAGTCATATTGAGCTAATGCGTGCTAATGGTCTTGTAGACATTTATAAACCAGGGATTTTTCTCACTGATGAGGGACATGCAATTGTTCCAAAGTTGCGAAATTTTTTAAATGAATTAGATCGTATTAACGAGCTAGAACATCGATTGACTGAAGCACTTCATATCGATAGGGTTATCATCACTCCTACTGAAGGAACGTTGATGGTAAAAAAACTAGGCTTTGCAGCAGCAAAGTTATTACAGGAATTATTAGAACCGAACTCTGTAGTTGCCATCAGTGGTGGTAGTACAATGGCTGCAGTAGCTGAGGAAATGCCTGTATTACCATTTAATCCTATTGTTGTACCGGCCCGTGGTGGCGTTGGTGAGGTTGTAGAATATCAAGCTAACGTAATTGCTTCGGTGCTTGCTGAACGGCTTCGCGGTACCTATAAAATGCTCCATTTGCCTGATGGACTTTCACAAGACTCATTGCATATGCTCATCACTTGCGAACCTCAAATCAAGGAAATTGGTGATCTTATTAGTAGGACTGACGTACTCTTGTTTGGTATTGGTACAGCTATGAGAATGGCGGATCAACGCCATATAGCTGATGATGTGCGTAAGCAGTTAGTAGATAATCATGCTGTTGGCGAAGCTCTTGGTCAATATTGCGATATAGATGGTAAGTTGATTTATTCCACTAATAATATTGGTTTATCTCTTCCTGATGTTGCAAAAATTCCCAATGTGATTGCTGTGGCTGGTGGACAAGATAAATCGAGTGCCATTATTGGTGTTATGAGAGCTTGTCAAAAAGGCATACTAATCATCGATGAGCAAGCTGCAGAAGGTATGCGTCAAGTGTTACAAATTTCAGCATTATAAATGAAGTTAGTAGTTAAATATTTTGTTAGAATATTTTTGTTATTAGGAGGATCTAACAATGGCAGTAAAAGTTGGTATTAACGGTTTTGGTCGTATTGGTAAATGTGTAGTACGTGCAGCGATTAATAATCCTGACGTAGAGGTTGTAGCAATCAATGCTACTGGCGATAATGAAGGTACTGCATTATTGTTAAAATATGACTCTGTTCATGGCACAATCCCTAATGAAGTAACATTTGATGATGACAATATCTATGTTGACGGTAAAAAAATCCGCGTATTCCATGACCGCGATGCTTCTAAATTGCCTTGGTCTGAAGAAGGCGTAGAAATCGTTATGGAATGTACTGGTAAATACCGCGATGCAGAGGAAGCAAAGGTTCATTTGAATCAACCTACTGTAAAAAAAGTATTGATTTCTGCACCTGGTAAAAACGAAGACTTAACTATGGTTATGGGCGTTAACCAAGATATGTATGATCCTGCAAAACATCACATTATCTCTAATGCATCTTGTACAACAAACTGCTTGGCTCCATTTGCTAAAGTTTTATGCGATGAATTCGGTATCAAACGTGGTATGATGACTACAATTCATTCCTATACAAATGACCAAAAAATTCTTGATGCACGTCATAAAGACCCTCGTCGTGCTCGTGCAGCAGCAATGTCTATCATTCCTACAACAACTGGTGCAGCAAAAGCGGTTGCAAAAGTATTGCCTCAATTAAAAGGTAAATTAGACGGTTTCGCATTGCGCGTTCCTACTCCAGATGTATCTGCTACAGATCTTGTTTGCGAACTTGAAAAACCAGCTACTAAAGAAGAAATCAACGAAGCATTCCGCAAAGCAGCAGCTGGCGAATTAAAAGGTATTCTTGGTGTATCCGATGTACCATTGGTATCCTGTGATTTCAGCTCTGATCCTCGCAGCTCCATTGTTGATGCTGATTTAACAATGGTTATGGATGGCAACATGGTAAAAGTTGTTTCTTGGTATGATAACGAATGGGGTTACTCCGAACGTCTTATCGATATGGCAGCATTCGTAGCAAGCAAAGGCTTATAATCCGGGAGGCTTTGATGAAACTAACAATCGATGGTTTACAAGTAGACAACAAAACAGTATTTGTTCGTGTTGATTTTAATGTTCCTATGAAAGACGGTGTCATCACTGATGACACTCGTATTCGTAGTGCATTGCCTACTATCAATTATTTAATTGAAAAAGGGGCAAAGGTTATTCTTGCTTCTCACTTTGGTCGTCCAAAAGGGGAACGCAAACCGGAAATGTCTTTAGCACCATGTGCAAAACATTTATCTGAGCTTATCAATAAACCAGTAGCATTTGTAGATGACTGCATTGGACCTAAGGTTGAAGAAGCTGTAAAAGCATTACAACCTGGCGATGTATTGATGCTTGAAAACTTGCGTTACCACAATGAAGAAACTAAAAACGATCCTGAGTTTGCTAAACAATTAGCATCTCTTGCTGATGTAGCTATCAATGATGCGTTTGGTGTTTCTCACCGTAATGCAGCGTCCGTAGTTGGTATTGCTGACTATATTCCTATGGCAGCAGGCTTCTTGCTCAAAAAAGAAATTGAAGCATTAAGTGCAGCGGTTGTACATCCTAAAACACCTATGGCAGCTATCATCGGCGGTGCTAAGGTAACAGATAAGATTTCTGTAATTTCTAATTTATTACCTAAAGTTGATGTCATGATCATTGGTGGCGGTATGGCTAATGCTTTCATTAAAGCACAAGGCTGTAACATTGGTAGCTCCTTATTTGAAGAAGGTCAAGAAGCTATCGCTACAGACCTTGTTATGGAAGCACGTGTAGCAGGGGCTAAATTATTGACTCCAATCGATGCTGTAGTAGCTGATGCTTTCAGCAATGATGCTAATACTAAAATCGTTGACGTTGAAAATATTGAAGATGGTTGGATGGTTCTAGATATCGGCCCTAAAACACGTGAGCTATATGTAGAAGCATTGGCGCCAATGAAGACTATTATTTGGAATGGTCCAATGGGCGTATTTGAAATGGAAAACTTTGCAGCTGGTACAAATGCGGTAGCAAAAGCTGTAGCTGAATCCGATGCGATGACTATCGTTGGCGGTGGTGACTCTGTAGCGGCTATCGAAAAAAGTGGCTTAGCAGACAAGATTAGCCATATCTCCACAGGTGGTGGCGCATCCTTGGAATTCTTAGAAGGTAAAATCCTACCAGGTATTGCTGCATTGTCTGAGGCATAATATGAGAAAACCCATTATTGCAGGAAATTGGAAAATGAATGGCACCATTGCGTCTGGATCTATCCTGATCGAAGCGTTTAACAGCGTGTTACAAGATATGGAATTATCCTGTGATGTAGTTGTTTGCCCGCCTTTCACAGCTATTGAACGTGCTGTAGCATTAACACGCGATACGGCTATTGCAGTAGGCGCACAAACTATGGATTATCATGATGCTGGTGCATTCACTGGTGAAATTTCACCACTTATGCTTACAGAGGTAGGCGTCAATTATGTTATCATTGGTCACTCTGAACGCCGTGAATATTATGGTGAAACAGATGAGACGGTAAATGCAAAAATTAAAAGTGCATTCCATCATAATTTGACACCTATTGTCTGTGTTGGTGAAAGTTTAGAACAACGTGAGTCCGGTCATACTCTTGACTGGATTACGTCTCAACTTAAAGGTGCTTTGGTTGATGTTCCTAAGGAACAAGTTAGCCAATTGATTGTTGCGTACGAACCAATTTGGGCTATCGGTACAGGAAAAACAGCAACTGCTGATCAAGCTGAAGAAGTATGTAAAGAAATTCGTGATTACATACGCTCTTTATACGATGATGAGACTGCTGATGCTGTGCGTATCCAATATGGTGGTAGTGTTAAATCTGAAAATGCTCTCGAAATCCTAGGAGAACCTAATATTGATGGGGCACTCGTAGGTGGTGCATCTTTAGTAGTTGATGAATTTATTGATATTATTAAAGCGGCGAATCAAATAGGCGCTTAATATGAGGTTAAAAATGGCTAAATTAAAGGCTCCCGTAATGCTAGTCATCTTAGATGGCTTTGGCATGGGAGATCAATCAGATACAACCAATGCTGTGGTACAGGCGAAGCCGCACTGTTTTAATCAATTATGGGATATGTATCCACATACAAAATTAGAAGCATCAGGACTAGCGGTAGGCCTGCCAGAAGGCCAAATGGGGAATTCTGAGGTTGGCCATTTAAACCTGGGCTCTGGTCGCATTGTGTACCAAGATTTAACTCGTATTACTAAAGACGTTGAGTCTGGTGAGTTTTATAATCGCCCAGTTATAAAGGAAATATATGAAGTAGGCAAAAAACAAAGCTTACATCTTATCGGCCTAGTTTCTGATGGTAATGTGCATTGTTCCTTAGAACATATCAAGGCTGTTATTAAAGGCGCTCATGACAATGGTATTGAACATGTTTACGTACATGCATTGCTCGATGGTCGTGATGTAGCACCTCAATGTGCACAAGGTTATATCAAAGATTTAGAAGCATATATGGCAGAGCTAAACTGTGGTAAAATTGCCACCGTAAGTGGTCGCTATTATGCAATGGATCGGGATAATCGTTGGGACCGTGTGGAACTTGCTTACAACGCTATTGTACATGGTCAAGGTGAAAGTGCCGCATCAGCTTGTGAAGCGGTACAACAATCCTATGATAAGGATGCAGCTGATGAGTTTGTACTTCCTACAGTGATTGACGCTGAAGGAACTATCAAGAATGGTGACGCTGTTATCTTCTGTAACTTCCGTCCAGACCGTGGGCGTGAACTTACAAAAGCTTTAGTGTTGCCAGAATTTGATGGCTTTAACCGTGAACCATTATCCTTGTATATGGCGACTATGACCAAATATGAAGATGGATTGCCAGTACATATTGTGTACGAAAAAGACATCTTGTCAGAAACATTAGGCGAAGTACTCAGTGTAGGTGGCTATCGTCAATTGCGTATTGCTGAAACAGAGAAATATGCACATGTGACGTATTTCTTTAACGGTGGTAAAGAGGAACCATTTGAAGGCGAGGACCGCGTCCTTGTAAAATCTCCTCAAGTGGCAACTTATGATTTACAACCTGAGATGAGCGCTTATGAAGTGACTGATAAGGTTGTACAAGCTATTCAAGATGAAACATATGACATGATTATCTTGAACTTTGCAAACCCAGATATGGTCGGTCATACAGGTAGCTTTGAAGCAGCTGTTAAAGCAGTGCAAGCGGTAGATACTTGTTTAGGTCGAATCGTAGAGGCTATACGTAATAAAAAGGGTCATTTGTTGATTACCGCAGACCATGGTAATGCAGAGCTTATGGTTAACCATGAAACAGGTAAGGTGCATACGGCACATACAACGAACTTGGTACCGTTAATTTTAATGAGTGATACTCTAAAATCGGCTACATTAGAATCTGGTAAATTATGTGATATTGCTCCAACCTTATTAGACTTGGCTGGCATAGATCAACCAAAATCTATGACTGGTCATAGTTTGGTAAAAAAAGCATAATGTAGAGATTTTAGCTTTCACTATATTTATAGTTAATTAGAGTGATAAGCCTATATGGTTTAGCTCAATATATAATGATTGTCGTATGACAGTCATTCCATTAGATTTTATGAGGTGAAGAAATGGCAGTAATTGAACAAGTCATTGCAAGAGAAATTTTAGATTCCCGCGGTAATCCAACTGTTGAAGTTGAAGTATGTTTAGAAGATGGTACTATTGCAACAGCAGCGGTTCCATCCGGTGCTTCTACAGGTAAGTTTGAAGCTGTAGAATTACGTGATGGTGATAAATCCCGTTACTCTGGTAAAGGTGTATTAACAGCTATCGACAATGTAAATGCTAAAATCGGTCCTGCCATTATTGGTTATGATGCGACTGAACAAGTAGCAATCGATAACTTGATGTTGAAATTAGATGGTACAGACAATAAATCTAACCTTGGTGCTAATGCAATTCTTGGTGTTTCCATGGCTGTAGCTCGTGCAGCAGCAGAATCTTTAGATTTGCCATTATTTGCATATCTTGGCGGTTTCAACGCAAAAGAATTACCAGTTCCTATGATGAACATCTTGAACGGTGGCGCACATGCTGATAATAACGTAGACATTCAAGAATTTATGATCATGCCTGTAGGCGCTAAATCTTTTGCAGAAGCTCTTCGTAGCTGTGCAGAAGTATACCATACTTTGAAATCCGTACTTCACAATAAAGGCCTTAGTACTGCAGTAGGTGATGAAGGTGGTTTCGCACCTAACTTATCATCTAATGAAGAAGCATTAGAAGTAATCTGTGAAGCTATTAAAGCTGCTGGTTATGAACCTGGTAAAGACTTCAAATTAGCTCTTGATTCTGCATCTTCCGAATTCTATGAAGATGGCAAATACAATCTAGCTGGTGAAGGCAAAGTTAAAACAGCTGCTGAAATGGTAGAGTTCTATGAATACCTAGTAGGTAAATACCCAATCGTATCCATCGAAGATGGTCTTGCTGAAGAAGATTGGGATGGCTGGAAATTGTTGACAGAACGCCTTGGTAATCGCGTACAACTTGTTGGTGATGATTTATTCGTAACTAACACAAAACGTTTGGCTCGTGGTATTGAGCTTGGTGTAGGTAACTCTATTCTTGTAAAAGTTAACCAAATCGGTACTTTAACAGAAGCGTTCGACGCTATGGAGCTTGCTAAACGCGCTGGCTATACATGTGTAGTATCTCACCGTTCTGGTGAAACAGAAGATACATTCATTGCTGATATTGCTGTAGCTGTAAATGCTGGTCAAATTAAGACTGGTGCACCTGCTCGTTCTGAACGTGTAGCAAAATATAACCAATTGCTTCGCATTGAAGAAATGTTATACGAAACAGCTCAATATAAAGGTAATGACGTTTTTTATAACTTAAAATAAGATACGTTATATCTAATAGTCCAATAAGGGCGCCCTTTGGGGCGCCTTTTTTGTATGTCTAAAAAAAGAAAAGTTTTCGCTTCGTGGATTTTTAAAAATAAAAGAGGGATTTAGAGGCTGATGTCGAAACCTATAACGCCATACGCTAGTGTGAGGTAAAAACATACCGCAAGGTATAGGAGGTGACCATGTATGTAGACGTAACATTAGACGATATTATCTTGTATGCTTTAGAACACCATGTAAGTGATATCCACTTTGATCCCGTTGAAAGTGGTGCTCATGTTCGGTTGCGACAAGATGGACTGCTGCAACATTACATGACTGTATCATTTGAAGAAGCTGAACTCATTATCAACCGTATTAAGGTTTGTAGCTCTCTAGATATTAGCGAGAAGCGTTTACCACAAGATGGGCGTTGGTCTTGGAGTCATAAAAATAAGTCTGTAACGATGCGTGTATCTACATTGCCTAGCCTATACGGAGAAACCTTAGTATGTCGCCTTATGGGAAATGAAGGGAGTCATAAAGACTTAAAAGAATTAGGCATGCAGCTGGATATCTTTGAGCACATTGAACAATTATTAAAACGTCCTTATGGATTATTACTTATCTGTGGACCTACAGGCAGTGGTAAGACAGCTACTTTATATGCCATGCTTCGCATGTTAAATTTAGACGAAACTAAGCTTATCTGTCTTGAAGATCCTGTAGAAGCTGAAATTAAAGGGGCTATACAAATTGGTATTAATGAAAAGATTGGATTTACCTTTTCGAAAGGGTTACGCACTGTATTGCGGCAAGATCCTGACTCTATTATGATTGGTGAAATACGAGACCATGAGACGGCACAGCTAGCTGTAAAAGCCGCTTTGACTGGTCATCGTGTAATTACCACGGTTCATACGAATACCGCACTAGGTGTTATTGGACGCCTTATTGATATGGGGGTTGAACCATATTTATTACATGCTACGTTAATTGGCTCACTATCTCAGCGTTTGGTAAGACGTATTAATAGCACCACAAATTCTTATCAAGGGCGATTAGGTTTGTTTGAATATGTAGAGATACCGTCTAGCGATATTGATTGGAATCATGTTGACACATATCTATATGTTTCATTGCAAGATTCGGCGCAGACTGCTATTAATTCGGGCATTACAACAGTAGAGGAGGTACATCGTGCAGGCATCTTATTGTGATTGTGTAGTGACAACCGACTCGATGATAACAATAGAAGATGTAATTTCCCTATCGTTAGAGCATAGTGCTACTGATATACATTTAGAGGTGGGAACACCGATTTATATTCGAGCTGCTAATGGGTTGGAATCTATTTCAAGTATTTGCAGTGTGGATATGATTAAAGATGTATTACAACGATGTGGCGTCACACATGATGAATGGCACTCTGTAGATAATGCTTTCACCAGCAATGGCATTCGAATTCGGGCTCATATTTATAGGGCTAATCATAGAATTTGTGGCACATTGAGACTACTCTGTCATGCTAATTTATCGCTTGATACATCTAAAGATAGTGATGTATTAAAACAAATTTGTGAATATCATGATGGGTTAGTTCTTGTTACAGGCCCTACAGGTAGTGGCAAATCATATACCTTAGCTTGTTGCATAGAATATATAAATAAAACTATGAATAAACACATAATAACGTTAGAAGATCCTGTGGAATATGAGTTCATACCATTGCAGTCAATTATTCATCAGCGCCAACTCGGAATTGATGTGGATTCGATGGCGCATGGGATACGTGATGCCTTACGAGAGGATCCAGATGTCATTATGG
>OGJV01001153.1_pt1 | contig 11911 bp, 4 predicted proteins | sample 1572271 | NCBI WGS metagenome assembly OGJV01 (sample SAMEA2582107, study PRJEB24529) | metagenome | biome: Human gut stool | place: China | collected 2011
TGCCGGAGGTACGCCACTACTCCAGAGCCGGAGTCCGACCGCGCAAGCGGTCACGTCACCCCCACATCACCGCACACATCGTCGCAGAGCGACGGCACTCTGCCATAACCCGGTACGCGGAGCGCAGCGCAGCGTGCCGGGACTCGACACGCCCCTGCTGTCGGCGTGCCGGAGGTACGCCACTACTCCAGAGCCGGAGTCCGACCGCGCAAGCGGTCACGTCACCCCCACATCACCGCACACATCGTCGCAGAGCGACGGCACTCTGCCATAACCCGGTACGCGGAGCGCAGCGCAGCGTGCCGGGACTCGACACGCCCCTGCTGTCGGCGTGCCGGAGGTACGCCACTACTCCAGAGCCGGAGTCCGACCGCGCAAGCGGTCACGCCTTCAGTTAACCCCCGACAGCGTCGGGGGCACACGCACCGACGCACATGCGCCGCGGAGCGCCGCCGCTGACGCGCCAAGGGCAGCCGAGCGTACAAAAAAATCCCCCAGCCGAGGCTGGAGGATTCAAAAGTATAAGTGTGGTTTGGATTATCTAACAATCACCTTAGTGGCTGTGCCGTTGGCGCGAACCACATAGAAGCCAGGAGCAACGTTTACGAGTGTGCTGCCCTCTGCCACGCGTGCTTGGCGAACCAACTGACCGGCTACAGTGTAGACTGCCACATCCGCTGCCTCGTCAGCCACAACCTCTACGCCGCCTTCAGCTGCAAACACCTTTACGCCCTCAGCCGACATCGACGATACGGAAGAAACAGGGTCATATGCATAGTATACTTTGACTTCTTTTAGCTCGACATTTTTCTTGTTTCCTGCAGCAGTAAATATAACAGAGTTTACCGGGTCGCCTTCAGTTGTATTTGTCGCTGCTGCGTCCCATTTCCATTCGCCAGCCTCAGCTCCTTCTGACAAAGTGCCACTGTCTGCTTCTGCAAATGCATTTGTTGCTTTATACACTACAGATGTTATGATATGCATCGCCGGGACAGAGATTGTCAATGTTCCATTAGTTGACGAATAAACTCGCCAGGTTTCATCTGAGCTATAATATTTACCATCATTGCCTCCTCCTTTTATTGCAAATTTAACATCATCAATTTCTACGTCTGGATATTGTTTTGAATTGACCCATTTGTTAGCAGACGCATAATCCGCAATATTCAGTGTTGCTGTTTTGTCAGCATACGACTCGTTGATTACATAAACGGCTTTGGTCTCTTCACTATCCTTGAAACCATTCATACTTGCGAGTGCTGAAAGATTGTACGTTGTAGACACGCCCTCAACCAATGGCAATTCCACATTTACAGGCGATGGAGCCTCAAAAATAGCTTCATTCAATGTATATGTAATCGTCGATCCTTCAGGACCAGTAATGGTTACAGTCTGCGCTGTAGTATAGGAACCTGACGCTAACGAGAATGTCGGCGCTGCACATTTCTTGTCGATAGTAAATGTAATTGAAGCATGTTCACTATCAGTTAAGCCGTCTTTTGTTGCCCAAGCATCTACTGTATATTTTCCATTCTCTGTAAACTCTGCTGGTTGACCGATCTTCTCCTCTCCTCCATTTACGGTATAATGAATTGTTGCGTCAGCTGTAGTCGAAGTAATCTCCAAAGTCTGCGCATCTGTATATGTTGCATCTGCTGTCAAATTGAATGTAGGTGTGGCACATTTGGTCTCTGCGACCTCTTCATAAGTGATAGAGATACTATATAACGATACATATGCCTGATTCAATGTATTTATAACTAAAACAACATTTCCTCCTTTCGACTCCGTAAATTCTTGTGTCGTTTTAGATTTGTTAAACGTTAGAGTTGTTCCAGACGGAACACCTCCAATTTGAAGGCCAAATGTTGCACCTCCATCTTTGCTCGCATTCGCTGTAATACTTACTTTTTTGATTTGCGCAACTTTCGGAATTGGAGAATTTGTCAATTCCAGCTTCGCATCTTTACAAGGATTTTTTTTAGAGCCCAAAGTAACAGAGGTAGAGCCACTTCCTGTTTGTGCATGAAACGCTTCTGATGCTGATATCTTCCAGGTCCCGCTAGCAGACCCTGTTTGCATCTTCAGTTCACAAGATGTTGTCGCATTTGTTCCACTTTTACGACCTGCAAAATTCCACGTCACCGTTTTTTCCGCAGCATACAGATTGCCTATTGAAGCAATCAGCGCGAACAGAAATAAAAAGTAAAATTTTTTCATAAGATTTTATTTTAGTTTGTTAGTTAAATTTCCGATTATTATAGTTTTTGCACTGCATTTTACCGCTTGTTCCTTATAAGTCTTAAAATCAATTAAGCGTTCTATCTCTCAATTCGTTACAAAGGTACGACTTGCATAATGACTTTGCAAATTTTTCCACATTTTTTTCATCACAAGTTTGTAACATCCCTCCAATCCACGTCGCTGCCCCCAGCCAACAGCGCATCGCAGATGCGCTACTAACCTCACGACTCTGCCTCTCACTCCCTCACATCGCTACCCCAGCCAACAGCGCATCGCAGATGCGCTATTCTTTAGAAACCCCATTCGTACGGAGCGCAGCGGAGGACGCATGGGGTCACAGCCGACCCACACCCTCAGCGCTTCGGAGATGCGCTACTCCCCCACCAGCCCGACCGCGCTCTGCGGACCTCATCGCCTATTGCAGTAGTGGCGGAACCCGACCGCGCGAGCGGTCACGCTTTCAGTTAACCCCCGACAGCGTCGGGGGCACACGCATCGACGCACATGCGTCGCGGACGCGCCGCCGTTGATGCATTCATGCACACTCCGGCACATCTATTCGAAAATAGCGTGCATTTGTCACACAGTTTTCGAATAGAATCACAAATCCAATGAATTTTTGTTCAAGAGAAAGTCATATATTCCCATTGTGGTTATCCCCATCTCATCCCTCGTCACTGGACACTCTTCGCCAATAACAATAATTTTTTTAAACGAATCGTCGAGTTTTAAAAGAGAGGCACGCTCTTGCCGCACCTTGTCTTCCGACTCCATCCTGTATGCCGACTGTATATAGTACCTTTTACTGCCCAGATTACACACAAAGTCAACCTCCAGCACAGCACGATGCCGACTGCCGTCAGGCATCATGCCAAGAGTCGGCACAGCGCCCACGTCGACACTGAATCCTCTGGCACGCATCTCGTTGTAGACAGCATTCTCCATCAGATGACTTCTTTCGTACTGTCTGAAATTTATGCGCGCATTGCGCAGCCCCAAATCCATAAAATAGTATTTGAATGGAGAGTTTATGTAGCGTTTGCCTTTCAGGTCATAGCGTGTCGACTTTTCCACAAGAAATGCGTCACACAGATAGTCTATGTAAGTTTTTACGGTGTCGTAAGATATGGTCGATTTCTTTTCACTATGAAACGTGTTTGCCAACTTGTTGGGATTTGTCAAAGCACCGATTCCAGATGCCATAATATTTATAAGTTCCTCCAAATCGTCATCACGACGGATGCCGTAACGGTCTTTTATGTCGCGCAAATAAGTTTCTTCAAACAGCGACTTCAGATATTTTGCTTTCTGGTCATCCGTCTGACACATCAGCACCTGCGGCAGACCTCCATAGAGCATATATTCGTTGAACCCGGCTTGAACCGACCCCGTATATGCCGACATAAACTCTTTAAAACAAAGAGGATACATCTTCACTTCATATCCACGTCCACGAAATTCCGTAATGATGTCCTTCGACAAAAATTTAGCATTGCTGCCTGTCACGTAGACATCCACATTACGCATCCGCAAGAAGCCATTGAGCACGTCCTCAAAATGGTCGAGCATCTGCACTTCATCAAGCATCACATAGTATCGGCCATTGTCAACAATCCTGCTTTCAACATACTCATACAAATTGTCCGGATTGCGCAATGACTTGTTTTTATAGTCCTCAAGGTCGACTTTCACAATATGGTCGGGAGCGACTCCTTGTTGTTCAAGATGTGACGCAAAAATCTCGAACAGCAGATACGACTTACCGCATCTGCGCATTCCCGTTATTACCTTTATCATGCCGTTTCCTTGAAGCGACACAAGTTCTGCCAAATATTTGTCACGACTTATCATACTATTCGAAATTAGTGTGCATTTGTCACATAGTTTCCGAATACAAAAATAACCTTTTCCTTTCACAAATCAAAGTCCTATTCGAAAATAGTGTGCATTTGTCACACAGTTTCCGAATAGAGCCCGGCAGCAGGCTCATCACCGCCTCGCTCCATCACCACCGACATCCGCACTCATCGTCGCGGAGCGACGGCACTCTGCCGTAACCCGGTACGCGGAGCGCAGCGCAACGTGCCGGGACTTGATACGCACTGCTATCGGCGTGCCGGAGGTACGCCACTACTCCAGAGCCGGAGTCCGACCGCGCGAGCGGTCACGCTTTCAGTTAACCCCCGACAGCGTCGGGGGACATCAGCCGACGCAGATGCGCCGCAGAGCGCCGCCGCTGACGCACTCCTGCTATACATCTGACACCGCGCGCGCTCGGCGCATCGGAGATTGTTTGAAAAAAGATTTGCCAATCAAAAAAAAGTTGTAACTTTGTCGCCAAGAAATCGGTTTGCGCTCCATGGAGTGCGATTAAAAGGGAACGCCGTGCAAATCGGCGACAGTACCCGCTGCTGTGATTCTCGCCGAACCTGGGCTACCATCAGCCACTGCAAGCCATCTGAGCGCTTGCGGGAAGGCTCGCCCACGGGGAGAGATAAGTCAGAAGACCTGCCTGTTTCAGAGAAACTTTACATCGATGCTTTCGGGAGTTAAGGCAACGGAAAGGCAGGCGCACGGGACATTTTGCGCTCCGCCATCTTTCCAACATCCCCTGCTGTAAGCATTCGCTGCACGGTTTTCTCACTGCGTGACGTAGAAAAACTATTTTACTAACCAAAATTATACAAATGCTTATGAAACGTATTTCAACTTTGTTGGTTGCGGCGGCGTTCTCGTTGGTCTGCTCGATGCAGGCATGGTCGGCGAATATCACCATGCCTATGCCGTATGCCGACGAGCCAAACGCCACGGTGACCGTAACAGAGGAGTCTACGCTGACCTATTCGGGTTACTGGGCTGAAAGCGAGACAACAAATCCCGTCTCCGTTCACCTCGTCCCGGCGACAGGGCAGACTCTGCGCGTCACATGCACCCAGATGTACGGCTTCGACACGTGCGACGCCGAGCTGAAGGTGTACAACGGCGCGGCATCAATCAGTTCTTCATTGCCGGCAGGCGACATGGGCGCCGTGGCTGAAGGCAAGGTCTTCGAGTCGACGGCTGCCGACGGCTCGCTGACGGTTGCCTACTCCAACGAGGAGGATGAGTATGTGAAATACTCATTCAAGGTGGAACTTGTTGCCGGAGGCGACATGGAGTACACCGCAACCGAGGCTGTCAGCCTCGCCAACCCCATCATCGGCGCGTTGACACAGCCGGTGTCGGCGGTCAACGTAAAGACCGCAGGCGCAGGTAACGCACTGAGTGCCACACAGGTGGCATTCGTGCTCGATGATGCCTCGGCAGTGTCGGGCGCACGCATCTACTACTCCAAGAAGGCTCCGTTCAACATCTCCGAAGCCGGTCTCTTCGGTGCCAGCAAGGTGGACGGCACTACGGTGACAGCCACCGGATCGCTTCCGCTCGCTGCCGGCGACAACTATTTCTGGCTTGTGGGCGACGTTAGCACCACAGCAGCCGTAGGCTCCGCCATCACGGCGCAATGCACCTCGGTGAAGATTGGCGGCGAAGAGAAAATCACCTCACCGGTATCCACTTCGGTAACCGTGGGCAACACCCTCAACATGCCTTCCGCAGGCACATTCGCCATCGGCGCGTCGGGACTCAATTTCTACGACGACGGCGGCAAAGACGGCAAAATATCATCGAAATTCGAAGGCGTGGTGACGTTCAAGCCCACCACTCCGGGGAAAGTGGTGCAAATCGACTTTTCGAAGGTGGAACTGTATGAGTCGACATACGGAAGCGATTCGTACAACGACAAGGTAAAGGTGTATAACGGCACGACGGTAAGCGACGCCAACCTCAACGCGCAGGTGATGAACGGCAATCCCGTGGTGCTGCGCTCGTCGGCTGCCGACGGCTCGCTCACCGTATGGATGAAATCAGTGACCGGCGACTACTACCGCGGCAAGGGCTTCGAGGCCTTCGTCAGCGAATATTCGCCAGCGCCGATGACCGTGAAAACGGTCACCACAGCACAGGTTGCCGACAACACAAGCACGGCAGGCTCAACCGACCAGCCTATCCTCTCGGTCTGCGTGAAGACGGAGAACACCGAGGCTGTCAACGCCACGAAACTAACGTTTGAGACCGAAGGCACTACCGACATCAACCATCTGCAGAAAGCCACGGTCTACTACACCGCAAAATCATCTACTTTCGCCACCGCCACCAAGCTCGGCGAAGCCGTGCCTACAGGCAAGCAGGAATTCTCGATTGCCTTCGACCAGCAACTCGTGGAAGGCGAAAACTGGTTCTGGCTGGCTTACGACATCGACCCGAAGGCTCAGACAGGTGAGATTCTCGACGCAGGATGCAAATCGATTGAAATCGGCGGCGCAAGCTACAGCCCAGCCACCGTCAACCCCGACGGCAACAGCTCGGTGAAAAACGAACTGCTCTCAACCGTGGGAACCGTCGAAAAGACAATCTACGGAACTTGGACTTTCAAAAACACGCCAAACCCATACGTGGGCTACAACGGCTATGAGCCGGTGATCGGCGACCAGATTACAACATTCATCCCCGGCGACAACGACATGATCGTGGAACTCGACATCAAGTCGTTCGCGCTCTACTATTCAGCCAACGCAAACTATCCGCGCGCCAAGTTTGAGGTGTACAGCGGAAAAGGCACCACCGGCGAACTCCTGTGGTCGCTCACCGGCGAGGCCGACAAGAACGTGGGTCCGGGCAAGATTCTGCGCTCAAAGAGTGTCGACGGCGCACTCACAGTGGTGTTCGACGCCAAGACCGAAACATCAGGCTACACAGCCAAGGGCTGGGACGCCGAGGTGCGCGAATACCGCCAACGCCCGATGGAGGTAAGCTCCGTCAAGGCTACGCAGGCAAGCACCGACATCGTCAACAAGGGCGCTGTCAACCAGGAACTCCTCGGCGTGGACATCCAGACTGCCGGCAACCTCAGTCCGATGGTGCTGAAGGGCATCAAATTCAACATGAAGGGCTGCCAGGCAAACGTTGCCAAGCTCCACGTCTACACTTCAGGTCAGAAAAACGAGCTTACCAAAGAGACTTCAATCGCCGACATCGACGTGACCGCCGAGACGGCTGAGGCAAACATCACGTTCGCCCGTCCGCTTGAGCTTGCCGAGGGAAGCAACTACTTCTGGCTGACTGCCGACATCGCCGACGAAGCGGCTACCGACACCGACATCGATGCCGCCGTGACCGCCGTGACAACCGCCACTGCGACAATCAACGTGGATGCCAAGCAGGGCGACCCTGAAGGCGCGCGCACGGTGAAAAACACCTACAACCTGCAGGCTGGCGACAACGGCGAAATCGTTGTGGGCAACGAGGCACTGATGTTCTACGACAACGGCGGCGCCGACGGCAAGTCGCCGAAGAATTTCGAGGGACAGGTGACGTTCCGTCCGAAAGACGCAGGCAAAGTGGTGAAACTGACATTCAAGTCGTTCAGCACTTCCTACAACGACAATTTCTACATATATTATGGTGGCAAGAAGACTTCGACACCCGATGTTAAAGTGAGCAAGATGCTCGAAGCCCCTGTAGTGTCGGTTGCCGACGACGGCAAGATGACAGTCTACTTCAAATGCCCGTCATACAGCTATGCAAGCGACGGATGGGCCATCGAGGTAAGCCAGTATGAGCTCCTGCCGCTCTCCGTGGGCAACATGGCGATTACAAGCGTGGCTGCCGGCGAGTCGCTCCGCGGCTCGAAAAATGTGCCTATGCTCCGCGCCGAAGCCACAATCGACGGCGACAAGGGCGAGATGGACTTCTCAAAATTTGTCGTTTCTGCCGACGGTTCAGCCGAAGGCACCATAGCCGCAGCAAAGATTTTTGTCACTACAACCGACCAGTTCAGCGCCAACAATCTTATCGGCTCAGCCAACACCGCACCGTTTGAAATCGCTACCGACTACAAAGCCACCGCTCCTGGGAAATACTACTTCTGGGTGGCTTACGACTTCAATGCCGACGCAGCCGAAGGCAATCTCGGCACCGCAGCCCTGACAGCCTACACCGCCAACGGCGCAGAGACAAGCACCATGGCGTCGATAACAGCACAGACTGCCATGAAGGCAGGCAAGAAAGGCGTCTACACCGTGGGTGAAGGCGGCGACTATGCAACCATCCAGGCGGCCGTCGACGACATTGCAACCGGCATCGAGGGCTCTGTGACTGTCAACATCCTCAGCGGCGAATACAACGAAAAGGTCAACATTCCGGAGATTCCGGGTGCGTCTGACGTAAACACCGTGACTATCCAGTCGGCTACGGGCAACTACAGCGATGTGAAGATTTTCCACAACGCATATACCGACCCGGGCTACAACACAGATAAATATGGTGTGGTCACGTTCAACGGAGCCGACTACGTGACGCTCCGCGGCGTGACGGTGACATCGACCGACAAGACATTCCCGGCTCTCGTCTATATGATCAACACGAGCCAGCACGACACCGTCGACGCCTGCCACCTCTACACCGACCGCATCGAGTCGAGCACAACGGCCGAGCAGCTCGTGCTTGTGCGCCAGCTTGCCATCGACAAGGAGAACTGCAACAACGACTACTTCACGCTCAGCAACTGTCTGCTCGAGGGTGGATACCGCGGTGCAATCATCGGCGGCACATCGTATGTGGCACTGACGCATCAGACAGGATGCGTGGTGGAAGGCAACACGTTCCGCGACAACGCGGCGTCAGCCCTCTCGGCATACTCCGGCGACAACAACATCACCATCCGCGGCAACGTGATTGAGAACAACACCACCACACTGTCGCGCGGATTCAACGGCCTCGACCTGCAGTTCGGCGACAACTGCATCGTGGAAGGCAATACAATGCACATCGACCTCGGTGTGGAAGCAATCGGCATCTACGTGCGCAAAGGCGCGTCGACAGCCGACAAACGCTCGCGCATCGTCAACAACGAGGTGTCGGTGAAGAGCAGCGACTACACGTCTGCCGCCATCAAGGTCAACGGCAAAACCCCGAATGTCGACATCGCCTACAACACGGCTGTCGTTGCCGGACACGAGAACAACGTGGCTTGCTACCTCAACGACGCGATGGAGGCAATGACCGTGCGCAACAACATTTTCCTTGCCCGCGACAACGGCTTGGTATACCGCACATACAAGGACGCCGACGCTGCGGCAATCACATTCTCCAACAACGTGCTCCACACCAACGGAACTGTGTTTGCGCAGACAAGCAGCAAAACGAAACTCGCATCGTTCAGCGACTGGATGCTGAAAGTGAACGAGCAGAGCAGCTTCAATGAGGACGTTGCGTTCCTCAGCGACAAAATGCTCTTCCCTGCAGCCGCAGGCAACCTGCTCAACGCCATGCCGCTCGACTTCGTGACCACCGACCTGCTCGGCGCCGTGCGCAACGCCACGACACCGACAATCGGCGCTTACGAATATGCCGACGCATCGGCTGTTCCGGCATTCGACGAAGGCTATCCTGCAATCTCTGGCATCAGCCACAACGCAGCGACTGCCGTCCTCAAGACTGCCGCCAACGGCAAGGCATACCTCATGGTGAAAGAGTCATCGGAAACCGCACCTACAGCCGACGAGATGAAGGCTTCGACACTCACCGCCACACTGCGTGCCGGCAAAGAAGTGTCGGTGAGCCTCAACGGCTTGTCGAGCCAGACGGAATACCGCCTCTACACATTGCTTGAAAGCCTCGACGGCACGAATGTGGGCGAAGTTGCGGCAACCGACGCGTTCACAACCACATATCTGCCTACCGAAGTGTCTACGTTCGAGAACGTGAAGGCTAACGATGGCGGTTTTGACGACGGTACGGCTTCTTTCGCCGGATTTACCGTAGTCGATGCCGACGATGCTGTGGTGGAAGGCACGAAAGTGGCTAAAATCGAAGGCGCAGGAGCTGTGCAGCTCACCAACACCGACAAGGGCTTGACCCTGACCGGATTCTTCGTGAAAACTGACGCCGAGGTGGCTATGAACGTCTACGACGGCAACGCCGACGCTCACGCATACACCATCCCTGCAACTTCAGGAAAATGGATATTCTTCAACCTGAAGGACAAGGGCGCAGTGACGGCTCTCGACTTTACAACAGAAGGCAACGCATATATCGACAACTTCAGCGGCGAGCCTCTGCCTCTCACAGCGGTATGCACCACTCCGCAAGCCACCGTGGCAAGCGGCACGAAAGCCGACCTTAAGGCAGAATTCGACGGCGGCGTATATCCTGTGGCTGTGGAATGGAAAAACGCTATGCGCGAGGTTGTTGCCAACGGCGACAACACCGCCACCCCGGCTTTGGACCGCTCTGGCGTGTTCTATATGACAGCCACCGACGCATGGGGCAACACCGCCACCGATGCGGCAGTTGTCTACGTGACCGGCAACCAGTTTGCCGCCACAATGGACGACAACTTCCTCGCTCCTGAAAGCTTCTACAACGGTCTTGGCAAGGACGACCCAAGCTACACAAGCCCGGGCACCAGCTCGCAGTTTGTCAGCGGCTCGTTTGCTTTCGACACCGAGCGCCACACCTGGAGGCTTCGCTCTGAGCAACCAGACAAGCACCGTGTTTGAGTCGTATGCCGACCAGTTCAAGTCGGCTGTGGGCAGCGGACACAACTCTGCGAACTACGCCGTGGTCTACAGCTACACCGGCGCCAACTACGCAGCCAACGTGACCAACGCCGCCGACGGAGCCGACGTGAGCGGATTCTATGTAACCAACACCGCCAACAACGTGAACGCCTACGTAAACGGCGACGGCATGTCGACCGCTCCAGGCGGATTCGCAAAGGGCGACTGGTTCAAGATGACCGTAAACGTTGTGAAAGCCGACGACACGACAGCATCGATGGACTACTATCTTGCCGACTACCGCGCCGACAACGAAGCCGACCACTATTACCTCGACACATGGCAATGGGTTGACCTCCGCCAGTTCGGTAAAATCAAGAAAGTGACATTCGGATTCGAAGGCACGAAGAGAAACGCGTATGGCTTGACTACACCTACCTACGCTTGTCTCGACGACTTCGGCGGCAACCGTGAAATCAGCGACGCCAAAAAGGCTCTCGCCGGCATCACAATCCCTGCCACCGTCGACCTCCAGACACTCTTCAACCTCGACAACGACAATTCAACAGTGACCTATGCGATTGTCGACAACTGCGACGCAGCAAAGGCTACAATGGCTATCGCCGACGGCATCCTGACAATCTCAGGTCTTACCGACAAGACCGAGACATCAGCCGTGGTAAGCGCCACACAAAAGGGTAAAATCCAATTTGTGAACATCCCTGTTGAAATCGACGAGGAAAAGGCTTCTGTAAACGATGTGGCTGTCGACGCCGACGTCAGAATCTTCCCGGTTCCGGCAACCGACCGTCTCAACATCCGCACCGCGATGACCGACTATGCCGTACGCATCTACGCCACCAACGGCTCGCTCGTAATGGAGCAGCTCGGCAACAACGGAAGCATAGCCGTTCCTGTAAACCACCTTGCAAAAGGTGTCTACATCCTTACAATCGACAACGCACAGCAATCATCCAGACACCGCGTTGTCGTCAAATAGAGTTTTAATAATGGTTTAGAGTGATGTCCGCCCGGCGAAGAGATTTCGCCGGGCGGACTTTTTATTA
>OGJV01001158.1_pt1 | contig 11874 bp, 9 predicted proteins | sample 1572271 | NCBI WGS metagenome assembly OGJV01 (sample SAMEA2582107, study PRJEB24529) | metagenome | biome: Human gut stool | place: China | collected 2011
GTTTCACCAGAGCCTCATTCGCATCCGGTGTCGTGAATCCTTCTGCTTTTGTGATTCCATTTGCTCCAAAGAAGCCTTTCGTAAAATGATACTCCTGCAGATTCTTCATTGCCTGAGCACCGATCACTGCTTCTGTAGAACTCTTGAGTTCTCCGCCGATCAGAAACACTTTGATTCCCTTCGCTGCCAGTCTCTGCGCATGTGAAACAGCATTGGTCACAAAGACTGCATTGGTAAGAGCATCAATCATATAACCTGTCGTTGTTCCGGCATCGAGATATATGAAATCTTCATCCTCGATCAATCCTGCCGCATATTGCGCGATTTTTCTTTTTTCTTCCACATAGAGTTCGCTCTTTTGCTCAACGGTCGGTTCGTAAGCCGAGACAGTGTCTCCATCTTCTAACGCAACTGCACCGCCAAATACCTTGATAAGCTTTCCGGCTTTATGAAGTGCAGTAATATCTCTTCTTACCGTAGACTCTGATGTATCTAAAATTTCTTTCAATTCTGTCGCTGTGACACTTTTCTTCTCTTTCAGTAGATCCAATATAATCTGATATCTTTGTTCTGTAAGCATTTTAGTATCTCCTTTTAAAAAAGAACCTGAAGCCATGAATCTCAAGCATCCGCTTCCAGATCCACAACTTCAGGTCCTGATTCTTATATTTCTTTTATTGGTTTTGACAGATTATCTTATTCGGCATTTCATCCAAATGGTGATTGCTTTATGCAACTTTCTTCTTAAGGAGTCCAAGCAGTACTGCGGAGATGACTGTTCCTACTACGAGGGAAACAAGATACATTACTGCATTTCCAACAACCGGGAATACGAAGATTCCACCGTGAGGCGCCATCAGTGTACAGTTAAACGCTGCGGAAAGTCCACCAGCGACACCTGCACCAACCACACATGCCGGAATGACATGTAACGGATCGGCTGCGGCGAATGGAATTGCTCCCTCTGTGATGAATGAAAGTCCCATAACGAAGTTTGTAGGACCTGCCTTGCGTTCCTGCTCTGTAAACTTGTTCTTGAACAATAAGGATGCGATTGCAATTGCGATTGGAGGAACCATACCTCCGATCATAACCGCTGCCATGATATCATAATTTCCGGCTGCAATCTGCGCGGTACCGAATACATACGCTGCCTTGTTGACCGGGCCACCCATATCGACTGCCATCATCGCGCCGAGCAATGCTCCAAGCAGGATAATATTTGCGCCACTCATGTTCTTCAAGCCATTGTTCAAAGCTGTATTGATAAATCCGACAACCGGTTCAATCACATACACCATACCTGCTCCGGTAATCAGCAATCCAAAGACCGGGATCAGCAGGATCGGCACCATTCCTTCCAGTGCAGAAGGAAGCTTCGAGAAAATCTTCTTCAGCAGCAATACAACATAGCCTGCTATAAATCCGGCAGCCAGTGCGCCGAGGAATCCGGACTTTCCATTTGCTGCAATGGCACCACCTAAGAAGCCAAGTGCAAGTCCCGGACGGTCCGCGATACTCATCGCGATAAATCCGGCGAGGATCGGCAGCATAAAACTAAATGCCACGCCTCCAACCTGAGCCTTCAAGAAATAAGCAACCGGTGTCAATGTACCGAAGTTACTCTTTACATCTGCAACCGAACCATACTTGTCAATCAGATACTGCGGAACGTGGTTTAAGTCAATGAGCAATCCGTCAATCAGGAATGCAAGTGCGATCAGAATACCACCGCCAACGACAAATGGTAACATATGCGATACACCGTTCATCAAATGCTTATAAATCTGGTGTCCGACGCTTTCTTTGCCCTCGGTCTCTTTGCTTTCGGCTGCATCACCGCCTGCTTCATAGACAGCTGCTTTGCCTTCGGCTGCTCGTGTCAGTAATTGTTCTGCCTTATTGATACCATCTGCCACCTTGCAGATGATTACCTTCTTGCCGTGGAAACGATCCATCGGCACCTGTGTATCTGCAGCTACGATGATCGCATCTGCTTCTTTGATTTCTTCTGCAGTCAATACATTCTTGGCTCCGCCGGAACCTCTGGTTTCTACCTTGATTGCGTAGCCCAGCTCCTTTGCTTTCTTCTCCAATGCTTCGGCAGCCATATAAGTATGTGCGATTCCGGTCGGGCATCCCGTTACTGCTAAAATCTTCTTTGTTGCTTCTGAGATAGTCGGAATCTCTTCCTGCTTGGCATCACCATTTTCCGCCTTGTCAATGATACTTAAGAATTCATCTACTGTCTTCGCGGATTTCAATGCGTTCGTGAAATCCTCGTCCATAAGAAGCACGGATAATTTGCTCAGTACATCGAGATGTACATTGTCTGCGGTATCCGGTGCTGCGATCAGGAACAGCAGATGTACCGGTTCGCCGTCTAACGAGTCGAAATCCACGCCATCCGGGATTACCATCGCTGCAAGCCCTGCCTGCTTCACGGCTGCTGACTTACAATGTGGAATCGCGATTCCTTCTCCGATTCCGGTTGTTCCTTCTTCCTCTCGTGCATACACACCTTTCTTGTATGTTTCCACGTCGGCAATCTTGCCGCTTTCTGCCATCAAAGCAACTGCACGATCCAGTGTCTCTTTCTTTGAGTTTACCTTAGCACCAAGGTAAATGCTCTTCTTGTCTAACAAATCTGTAATTCGCATACGCAACCCCTCCTTTATCATTTTTTGCCGAAAGTTTTTATATACAAACCCTCGACTTCTTCTTTTGTTGCAAGCTCTTCCGAAAATGCACTCGCACTTCCGGTACATACACCCATTTCAAATGCATTTTTATACGCATCTGCTCCGCCATCTGTAATCAGATATCCGGCAATAAATCCGGCTACCATCGAATCTCCGGCACCTACGGAATTTTTCACTGTACCCTTTGGAGCCTCTGCCCGGTACTCACTTCCGTCCTCTGCAAGTAATACCGCGCCGTCACCCGCCATGGATACGAGCACATTCCGCGCGCCCTGTTCCTGCAGCTTCTTCGCATATTTGCATACATCGTCTTTGTCTTTGATCTCCACACCGAAGATCTCGCCGAGTTCGAAATTATTCGGTTTGATCATAAACGGCTTATATGGAAGCACATTCACCAGAAGATCTCTTGTCGCATCTACGACGATCTTCAACTTCTTGTCCTGCAGACGTTTCATGATATCCATATACGCGGACTGCGGCAAGCTCTCCGGAATCGAACCTGCCAGAACAAGGATATCGCCCTCCTGCAAGGACTCTAACTTCTGATATAACAGTTCCAATGCATCCGCGGAAATCTTCGGTCCCTGTCCGTTGATCTCGGTTTCCTCCTTCGCGCGGATCTTGACATTGATTCGTGTCATGCCTGCATCTAACTCAATAAAATCGCTTTCCACACCTTTTGCCTTCAACATGGATTTCAAAACCTCTCCGGTAAATCCGGCCGTAAATCCAAGTGCCTGATTCTCAAATCCAAGATTCTTCAATACCATGGATACATTGATTCCTTTTCCACCCGGCAGAATCTTCTCGCCGCTGGTACGGTTGACATATCCAAGATTCACACAATCCAGATCCTGCACATAGTCGAGAGACGGATTAAATGAAACAGTGTAAATCATACGCTCACCTCCGTGATATTCTTTATTCCTCTGTACTCATTATTTTCAATCTTCGTTGTAATTATCCTTGCAGACTTGAATTCCGCAAAACTTATCGAACAAATCTCACCGAATTTGCTGCTGTCGCACAGCACATAGCGTTCCTTCGTCTTCTGCATGGATTTCTTCTTGACCATTGCTTCTTTGACATCCGGTGTTGTAAATCCGTTGCCCTTCGTCACGCCGTTCGCACCCCAGAAGCCTTTCGTGAAGTTATATTTATCCAAGGAGATAATTGCTTCTTCTCCAACGATCGCTTCTGTGACCGGCTTGAACTCACCGCCAAGGATATATGTCGTATAGCCTTTCTGTGACAAATGCTTTGCATGTGCAAATGAGTTTGTGACGAATATCACATTCTTCGCTGTGATATAGTCAATCATCAGCTCGGTTGTCGTTCCGGCATCCATATACACCACATCCTGATCCTTGATCAATGCTGCCGCATATCTGGCAATCTCAATCTTTTCTTCCCGGTTGATCTCCTTCCGGTATTCCACCGCATCGTCCTTCACATGGAAGCTTCCGCCGATTGCCATCGCACCGCCATGTACCTTCACCAGTCTGCCTTCCTTATCCAGTGCGTTCAGATCCCGCCGGATCGTGGACTCGGAAATATCAAGAAGCTGCATCAGTTCCTGTACGGAAACGCTGTGTCTTTGTTCTACTGCTGCAAGTATCGCCTGCTGTCTTTCTTCTCCTAACATGTTTCTCCTTTCCGTCAAAATCGTTCATTTTGTTTCATTTTCGTTCAACTTTTCTATATAATAACGCCATTTTCCGTCATTGTCAATCATTTTCTTTCATTTTTCTCCAATTTTCAGTCAATTTTCCAATCAAATTCCGTCAAAAGTCACATACCATGTAATATGCCCAAATTACCGGCATAAAAAACAGGACAGCTGACTGTAAATCAACTGTCCTACATGCATTTATACTGTGTTGTTATTACGCCATCTGCGTCTGAAACAGCGTATCGATCTCTTCTTTCGTTGCAAGCTCCTCGGAAAATGCACTGGCACTTCCGGCACAGATACCAAGCTTCAACGCATACTCATAATCGTCACGCTCGATATAACCTGCCAGGAATCCGGCAAGCATCGAATCACCGGCACCGACAGAGTTCTTCACCTGTCCCTTCGGTGCGGCTGCGCGAATCACTCTGCCATCCTCTGTCACAAGGACTGCACCCTGATACGACATGGAGACGAGCACATTTCTCGCGCCACGCTCCTGCAGCTGCTTCGCATACATCTCTGCCTGATCCATCGTTGTTACTTCCACACCGAACAGGTTTCCAAGCTCGGTACGGTTTGGCTTAATCAAAAATGGGTGATACGGAAGAACATTCGTGAGCAGTTCTCCGGTCGCATCCACGATAATCTTGTTGTTATTATATTGCAGCATCTGCATGATATCCATATACGTTGTCTTGGACATACAGTCTGGCAGGCTGCCTGCAAGTACCAGATAATCATCCTGATCCAGATATCCAAGCTTCTCATAGAGCTCTGCGATATCCTCGCTCTTGATCTCCGGTCCCTGTCCGTTTACCTCTGTCTCATCGCCACAGCGCATCTTGACATTGATACGCGTCAGTCCATTTGCAATATCAATAAAATCCGCGTTCATATCACGCTGCATCAACAGCGCTTTCAAAGCTTCCCCGGTAAATCCCGATGTAAAGCAGATTGCCCGGTTATCGATACCGAGATTCTGCAGTACGATGGATACGTTGATGCCCTTGCCGCCCGGCAGAATCTTCTCACCTGTCGTACGATTCACCTGGTTGCGTTCGAATTCCGTCAAATCCAGAATATAATCCAGCGACGGGTTAAATGTAACTGTATATATCATATTTTTCCCTTTCTCTCTATGCGTAGATCCCGAACCAATACATTAATTTTATAATACCCTATTCCCCGCGTGATTGTAAATGTTTTTTTATCTATACATTCCGGGAATTCCTATACGCTTTTGTCACTCCTTTACGGACAGTATAATTACCATCACTAAAATACATGCCATACCTACCAGATCCATCGTCGTCATGACCGTTCCAAGCCACAACACGGAAAAAAGTGTTGCCGAAACCGGTTCCGCGCTGGAGATCATGCTGGCAGGCACCGGGCCGATGTCATGTACTCCCTGCAGGAATAACAAAAACGACATCATCGTTCCGATCAAAACCATCGCCGCAACTGCTAATATTCCATGGAAATCGAGATGCACCGGAATCGTCCATACCTTGACGATACAGCTATATACCACGCCACAGATCAGCATGCCATAGCCAACGACCGGCTGACTGCCCCATTTTTTTAGCATCCGCTCCGGAAGCAGGGTATACATGCAGAACCCAAACGCCGCAAGCAATCCCCACTTCAGTCCCTCTTTCGAGATACTCATCTGATGGATATTTCCATGCGTTGCGATGAGAAAAGTACCGCCAACCGCCAGAAGCACCGCCACAATCTCGCGAAACTTCGGCGGACGCAATCTGCGTACACAGGATATGATCAGCACCATCACCGGTGCCAGATACTGCAGTGCCGTTGCAATCCCGGCGTTCGTATGATGAATGGCTTCCAGATATGCATACTGACACAAGCCCACGCCGAAAATCGCAAACAGGATGATTCCGAAGAAATCCCGTGTCGATTTGAATATATCAAATGCCGCTTTTCGCTCGCGGATAATATATGCAATTGTGAGGATCACACCGGTGACAAGCATGCGCATACAGGAAAGCCATGCCGTGTTGATGTTGTAGTGCGAAAACAAAAACTGTCCGCAGGCACCCGAAAATCCCCACGAGATTGCGCCAACCAGTACGCACAGCACACCGCGCAGCTGATTCCCATGTGTACCCTCATCATAATTTCTTCGTTTACTCATTGCTGATTTACCAGAACAGCTTTGATCTCGTCCACATTCGCATATCCGTTTTTCTCCATGATATACTTCAAAGCCTCCTGTATATCCTCCTCTGTCAGGATAATCTGCTTGCTCTCCTCTGTTACGACCGTACAGCCGCCCTTCATATCACAGCATCTGCCACTACAATTATTCTTCTGTATATTTTTCCGGCTGATCGCACCGATTTCCTCGAGCGTATTGATCATGCGGTACACGGTCGCAATTCCAATGCTGTTGTCTCGCTTATGCGCCAGAAAATAAACTTCCTTACAACAGGTATATTCTTCATTTGCAATAATGTCGACGATCAGCTTGCGCTGCTCTGTCAGACGATATCCATGTTCCTTGAGTGACGCAAGAATCTCTTCCTTACTGCTTGCTACCTGTCTGATTGGTTCCTGATCGTTCATTCTGTCACCTCTTTCGATTCTATTTCATTCTTTTTATTTGCGCTCTTTAATTTTTTGACGGTACTCTGGTACAAGATTACGGATAATGTCGTTCCGATCGTCCACCCGACCGGCCATGCAAGCCAGATTCCGGTGCTGCCCCATTCCCTTGAGAAAAGCGCGGCTAAGATCACACGCAGAAACAGATCCAGAAATGTTGTAACCATAAACTGCTTCATTGCTCCAACGCCCCGCAGGACACCGTCCGTAATCAGCTTGACCGACACCACAAAATAAAATGGTGCTAATATATGCAGGAATTCAACACCGACCTTCTTCGCCTCGATACTGTTTTCATCCATGAAAAGCTGCACCAGACTGCCGCTGCACGTAAGATACAATATTACAACCGGCACGCATGTAAGAAAGATCAGCTTCAGTGCTGCCTTGCAGCCCTGACTGATTCGTTCAATCTTCTGTGCACCAAGATTCTGTGCCGCAAAATTCGAGACGCCGTTTCCAAGCATCGTAAATGTCGTGATGACCATGTTATTGAGCTTCACGGCTGCCGCATATCCTGCGATCACGTCTGAGCCGAAGCTGTTGATGATACTCTGGATGATGATATTTCCGATTGACACGAAGCCCTGCTGCAGGGTACTTGGTATCGCGATCTTCAGCATCTTACCGAAGATTTCTCCGGAGAATACCTGCACCTTCTGATGTCCTTCGTGTTCATCCTTGATCTTACGCAGCCGGAGCAGCACAACGATCACGGACAGGATACAGCTTACGCCCTGGCAGATAAATGTCGCCCACGCGACACCTGCCACGCCCATATGAAAGCTCTTTACAAACAGGATATCTACAAATACGTTCGATACCGATGAAAAAGCTAAGAATATAAACGGTGTTTTCGAGTCTCCGAGTGCCGAGAATATACCGGTTGCAATGTTATAGAAGAACAAAAATACAAGTCCGCCGGTATACACGTCCAGATACAGTTTGGAATCTGCAAATATATCTGCCGGTGTGTGTATCAGATGCAGCAATGCGCCGCCCGCAAAAAGTCCGGTCAGTGTCAGAATCAGACACAGCACCGCCGAATATATAAACGTCGTATAGACGGTCGTCTTCATCTTCCGGTAATTCTTCGCCCCGAAAAACTGCGCCGCAATGACGGAACACCCCATGTTGCAGCCAAATGCAAACGCCATATAAATCAATGTAATCTCATAAGAATTTCCCACGGCTGCAAGTGCATTTTTACCAACATATTTTCCTGCGACCAGACTGTCTGCAATGTTGTAAAGCTGCTGGAAAATGACGCTTCCAAGTAACGGAATGCAATACCTCCACAATACACGCTCCGGTTTCCCTACTGTTAAATCCTTATTCATCGTTGCCGCACCGTATGTCCGGTACGCCTCGCCTCCTTCTTTTCTCATGAGATAGTTTGCGTATATACGTCGGGATCGAGTCTCCATAATATACGATGTATTGAAACTAAGAAGTACTAGATGTTCTGATTTATATATTTCTACCGCACGCAACCGCCGTCAATTCGCCATCCATGGCTCAATGACGGCTTGTTTGAACATCGTATTCAAACATTGCTGATATCACACAGAACATCAAGAACTTCTAAGTTCCAAACATATGTATATTATGGAGACTCGATCCTGACATATATATACACAAACTATCTCATTGCTCTCATATTAATCTCAGTGTTCCTTGTATGCTCCAAGTATCTTAATATCGTTATACACTTGGATTTGTCTCAGTGTCTCGACGACAACTTCGAGCCGCTCGGTCAGGCAGTCGATCTCGATGTAGAAGTTGTAGGTTCCCATCGATTGTTTTGTCGGACGGGACATGATTGAGATCAAGTTGATGCGTTTGTCATAGAACCGGCGCAGGATATCGAACAGGATTCCGGGCCGGTCGGTGGCAGGCATGATATAGACCGGGATTCGTACTTTCTCCCGTGTAAGCTCCGCGGCTTTCTCTGTGCCATCCGCATCTGCATCCAACCCTTTCTCGTTACTTACAAGCTCTTCTAACTGCTTTTCAAGATCCGGATTTTCCACGTCTAACACGCCCTTGCGCAGGATGATAAAACGGGTATGATTGCCTTTTGCATCTGTCACATCTTCTGCAAGCACGCGCACATCGTCTGCCTGTATCACATGATGTGGTACAATTGCCGCTGTTCCTGGTTCATCCTGTATCTTGTAATAAGATTCCATGTTACTGTTCGTCGTTACAATCTCTGCGTCATGCAGGGTATGCAGGAACTGTCTGCACTGCCCGTTCGTCTTGAACTGCACATAGATCTTCCGGATATCTTCTATCTTCTCTGTATTGGCAAGCAGCGAAAACTGAACTGCCACCTGATTTTCATCGACGATATAGACGTTTTTCTCCAGCAACAGGTCAAGTGTCCGCTGCACATAACCATCCAGCATATTTTCTACCGGAACAACCGCATACTCACACGCTTCGTTCGTACAGAGCTGTTCGAACACATCGTCAATTGTCGGACAATAAAGCGGTTCTAATGATTTCCCGTGTGCTGCCTCATATTTCTTATTATATTCTTCATAGGACTTATCGCAAAATGTCCCTTTCGGTCCTAATACTGCTATCATGTAGATGTCTCCTCCCGAACGTGCATTTCCTATCTGCTGATTCACTTGCGAATCCAGCTGATTGCTTCATCTGTGCACACATTATATCCACTCGAAATTTCCACCGGTAATGGCAAGACTGAGTAATGCATCCATCTTCTCGACATCCTCGCCCTCCAATACCTGTATCAGCTTTGCGGTGTCTTCAGCCACCTGCATAGTCTCATCCGGTCCGATCTCCGGATCAAATTCCGCCTCACAGTATGGACAGTTGATATGCTCCATCGTCTGCAGAGACAGGAATTTCTCTCCACAGCTTTCACATTCATAATACCCACAACGGGTTGTTCCTTCCGGTACATAATACATATGCTGACTTTACTCCTTTACATCTATCTCTTTCACGGGATTCCTTATTCTGCATCATCGGAATCTCCTGTATCATCCAATTTATTTTCACCCTTCAGGTCGTTCAGGTTTGTCGCCGGGAAGATGTCTGCCACATCATTGATTGCGATATACGCATACGGATCAATGCTATGTACCAGATTTCGCATCTTGCCGACCTGAAACCGGTTCACAATGAAATACACCAGCGTGCGGTCGGTATTCGAATAATATCCTTTCGCATCAATCGTTGTGATACCGTTTTCAAATGCGGCGGAAAGTGCCTCGCACACATGCTTTGGATGTTCTGTCACGATAAAGGCTACCTTGGAACGATCAAAGCCCTCCACAAAGAAGTCAATCGTTTTTGATGCCGCCGCATAGGTCACAACCGAGTAAAGCGGCAGAATCCAGCTGTCAAGCACGATTCCACATATGATGTACAAGATTACATTGTACGCCATTACGAACGAGCCGAGACTTAACCCAAGCTTCTTCGCGAACATCACACCGATGATGTCGATACCATCCATTGCACCGCCAAACCGTACCGCAAGTCCGCTTCCGCAGCCGGAGATAATACCGCCGAAGATTGCGCATAAAAACAAATCACTTCCGGCAAGCGGGGATACGATCGTCACATCGACCGGCAGAATATCTGTGATGATCCACGCAACAATGGAATAGATCAAAACCGCATAAATCGCATAAATTGTAAATACCACGCCCTCGCGCTTTAATCCAAGTAAGAAGATTGGAATATTTAAGAGAATCAAAACCAGGGAAAGACTGATCCATTTCGGTGTGAGCTGGGACACCAGCATAGCAGTTCCCGAGATACCGCTATCATACAGTTTGACGGGTGCTAAAAATATAACAACGCCAAACGCATTGACGATTCCCGCAACCGTCAGGAGCAAAAAGTTCTTGATACTGAGCATGCCACATACTTTCCTGATTTTTTCCATTCGCAATCCTCCTGCTATAATATGTATCGCCCCCTCACATTCGTTCGGCGGCAGATCGTCGGAAACATCCTAAATCATTCACTCCGTTCATGATGTTTCCTCCTAATTTTTAATTTTACCTACAAGTTCTCGATCTGTTCCCGAAACGGACGAAACGCAGATGGTAATGCATACGTCTCGTCCAGACTCTCCTTTGTTACCCACTTCCATTTTTTATTTGTTTTCCGACATCGGATATAATACGCTGTCATATGCCATTCCACATGGCTGAATATATGTGTATAGCTTGTCTGCATCAGAAGGTCCACCGGTTCTGTCTGCCAGCCGGTTACCCGTGTTACCGCCTCCTGCTTGTCAAGCTTTGCATCCACATTCGGGAATTCCCACATGCCTGCCAGAAGTCCGCTTGCGCTGCGCTTATGCAGTGCCACGGTATCCTCCGTAAGCAGGACAAATACCGTCTTATCCACAATCTTTCGTTTTTTCTTCTCACTGCGGACGGGCAGATTTCTCCATGTGTCATGCTTTCGTGCCTGACAGATCTCCGCTACCGGGCATACGTTACACCGCGGTGCACCATTTGGCACACAGACAGTCGCGCCAAGCTCCATCAGTGCCTGCGTCGCGATTCCCGGATTCTTCTGCGGATACGTCTCCTGCAGTTTCCTCGTGATACGCTTCTTCGTTGTCTGCAGATCAATGTTTGCATCATCTGCCAGAAGCCTGCTATACACGCGCAATACATTTCCATCCACCGCCGGTGTCGGTGCATCAAAGCAGATCGACGCAATTGCGCCTGCCGTGTAATCGCCGATGCCGGATAAACTCCGGATCTGCGCATATTCCGACGGAAAAACACCTGTATAATCCGCACAGATTGTCTGTGCCGCCTTCTGCAGATTGCGCACACGGTTATAATATCCAAGTCCTTCCCA
>OGJV01001160.1_pt1 | contig 11868 bp, 8 predicted proteins | sample 1572271 | NCBI WGS metagenome assembly OGJV01 (sample SAMEA2582107, study PRJEB24529) | metagenome | biome: Human gut stool | place: China | collected 2011
AGGAACGGTCAAGCCGTATCAATCGCAAGACAGGCGGCGGGCTGCAAACAAAAGGACTTAATCGGTATTCCGTGGCTCTTGGCTTTTGCCTTACGCGCTGACGGGTGGTATCTGCGGAGCGATATTATCTGGCAGAAAGAGAACCCCATGCCGGAGAGCGTGAAAGACCGCCCAACCCGCTGCTATGAACATATCTTTCTGCTTACGAAGTCAAAGAAGTATTTTTATGACGCAGCCGCCATAGCCGAGCCGTTAGCCCCCACAACGGCGGCGCGGTACCGCACCGGGCGCAGCGCGGGACAGAAATATGCGGACGAAGTACCCGGACAGGGGAACGTACAGGGGCTTAACCGGGCGCGAAGCGGCAGCTACTAGGACGCGGGGCTCATGGCGATCATGCGGAACAGGCGGGACGTGTGGCTTATCAATACCGTTCCCTACAAGGGCGGGCATTTCGCCGCGTTCCCGCCAAAACTTGCCGAAACCTGTATCAAGGCGGGCTGTCCGAAAGGCGGCGTTGTGCTTGACCCCTTTTTCGGCAGCGGCACGACGGGCATGGTAGCAAAACGGCTTAACCGCCGCTATATCGGCATTGAGTTAAACCCCGACTATTGCGAACTTGCAAAACAGCGGATTGGAGGTGATGAAGATTGAGCAAGGAACTGAAAGCCCCCGACAAGGTAACGCAAAAAATGACCCGCGACGGTGCGGTTGCGGAAAACCTCACGACGGGCGAAACGTCCAGTATCAGCGAAAGGCCGCAGGAGGAAAACTATTCCCAAGCCCCTACCGCAGCGGCAGAAAAGGCTGTTGACCGTATCGGCGCAGAGGTTGAACGGCAAGCGGCAAAGGGCGCAGGGAAAAAAGCCCTTGACGCGGCGCAGCTAAAAACCCATACTTCCCGCTTGCAGTTTTCCGAAGCGGAACGGGCAACGCCGGAACTTCAAAAAGCGATCAAGAAATCGGATAAGGCGGCAGACTGTTTAGACGCAGCGCGGGCGGCTATCCCCAAGCAGACCAAAATCAAGAAAGAGCGCGTTTTTGACGAAGCGAAAGGCAAGGCAAAGACGCGCCTTTCCTTTGAAAAGACGGATAAGCCCCCAAACGGCAAGTTGCGGCATAACCCCTTATCCCGTCCGGCACAGGAGTTAAACAGTACCGTACATGGGAAAATCTACGAGGTAGAGAAAGAAAACGTCGGTGTGGAAAGCGGGCACCGGGTAGAACTTGCCGGAGAGAAAGCGGGCGGCATGGCGGCGCGGGCAGTTAAGGGCGGCATACGCCGCCATAAGCTGAAACCCTACCGGGCAGCGGCGGCAGCGGAAAAACAAGCGGTAAAGGCAAACGCAGATTTTCTCTATCAAAAGGCGTTGCACGATAACCCCGCGCTTGCGCACTCCAACCCCATTTCCCGTTTTTGGCAGAAGCAGCGCATTAAAAAGCAGTATGCAAAAACGCTGAAAGCGGGCGGCAAAGCGAAAAAAACCGCTGAAGCCACCGCAAAGGCGGCGAAGAAAACCGCGCAGGAAACCAAACGGGCGACGTTCTTTGTCGTCCGGCACTGGAAAGGCTGCTTGCTTGTGGGCGGGATTGCCTTTATCGTGCTGCTGCTTTTCGGCGGGCTGTCCTCTTGCTCCCTCTTTGGCGGCAACAGCGGCAGCGGCTTGATTGCGTCGTCCTATCTCTCCGAGGACGCGGATATAACGGGCGCGGAAAGCGCGTATGCCGCTATGGAAGCCGAGTTACAAGATATGCTGGACAATATCGAAAGCGAATACCCCGGCTATGACGAATACCGGGTAAACGCGGACGAGATCGAGCATGACCCCTATGTGCTAATTTCTATCCTTTCCGCGTGGCATGAGGGCGTGTTTACACTCGATGAAGTGCAAAGCACCCTTGAAATGCTCTTTGAGAAACAGTATATCTTGACGGTCGAGGAAGAAGTACAGGTACGCTACCGCACCGAAACAAGGACGGACAGCGAGGGCAACCCCTATACGGTTGAAGTCCCCTATAACTATTACATTCTTCATGTGGATTTGGAAAACTTCAACCTTTCCCATGTCCCCGTCTACATCATGGGCGAGGAACAGCTATCCATGTACGCTATGTATATGTCGTCGCTGGGAAACCGCCCCGATTTGTTCCCGTCGTCCGGCTATGTGTCTAAATACTATGAAAACCCGCCCGCCGATTATGAAGTACCCGCCGCGCTGCTGGGTTCCGATGAAAAGTTTGCGCGGCTCATGGAGGAAGCAGATAAATACGTCGGTTTTCCCTATGTGTGGGGCGGCAGCACCCCGGAAACCTCTTTTGATTGCAGCGGCTTTGTGAGTTATGTATTGACGAACAGCGGCCTATACAATACGGGCAGACTTGGGGCGCAAGGGCTTTACAACATCTCAACCCCTGTTTCTAACCCGCAGCCGGGGGATTTGGTGTTCTTTACGGGTACATACGACACCCCCGGCGTTTCCCATGTGGGGATTTATGTGGGCGAGGACGGGGACGGAAGCCCCGTCATGCTGCATTGTGGCGACCCTATCCAGTATTCAAAGCTGGAAACCAGCTATTGGCAATCCCACTTTTACGCCTACGGGCGGTTAAATTACAATTAAAAGGAGTTGAAAAATGAATATTGTATCTTTTGGCGGCGGCACGAATAGTGCCGCCTTACTTATTGGCCTATACAAGCACAAAATCCCGATTGACCTTATCACCTTTGCCGATACGGGCGCGGAACACCCGCATACCTATCAATTTATCGAGATAATCAATCAATGGCTTGCGGAACACGGTATGCCGCAGATTACCGTTGTGCAGTATGTTGACCGCTACGGCAACCGCCTATCTCTTGAAACCGAGTGCTTGCGCTCTCATACGCTCCCGTCGATTGCCTACGGGCATAAGCGTTGTTCGCAGAAACACAAAATCGCACCGCAGGAAAAGTTTTGCAACCACTATGCGCCTTGCCGCGAAGTATGGCAGCGCGGCGAGAAAGTCAACCGCTATATCGGCTATGACGCGGGAGAAGTGAAACGGTATGAACATTCCCGCAAGTACAACGAAGCCGACAAAAAATATCATAACCGCTACCCCCTCATTGAAGAATGGGGCTGGAACAGGGACGATTGTATCCGGGAAATCAAAGCGGCAGGATTGCCGCAGCCGGGTAAATCGTCCTGTTTCTTTTGTCCGAGCATGAAGAAACAAGAGATTTTATATCTCAAAGAACACTATCCCGATCTATTTAACCGGGCGGCGACTTTGGAAGAAAACGCTATGCCCTATCTTAAAACCGTTAAGGGATTGGGGCGCAGCTATTCATGGAAAGAACAGTTTGGAAAGGAGTAAATGACTATGGCGAACACGAAACTTGACCGTATCGAAAGGGATATTGAGAAAACGAGGGCAAAAATCCTTGAACAGCAAAAGAAGCTGAAAGACCTTGAAGCGCAGAAAGTCGAGGAAGAAAACGCGCAGATCGTGCAAATGGTAAAGGCGGTACACCTTGACGGGACGCAGCTTGCCGCGTTCCTCTCCGCTTACGCCAGCGGCGAAATCACCTTGCCGCAGCCGGAAGCCACTTACCCCGCCGAACAGGAGGACAACGACAATGAAGAATAAAAAGATAATCCGAAAGTTTACCGTATTGCTTGCCGCACTGGTTATCATGTGCGGCTTTTCTGTTACCGCTTATGCGGGCGGTGGCGATGAAAGCGACGACACGCCTACCCCCGTAACCGAGGAAACCCCCGCGCCGGAAACCGAGCCGGAAGAAACGACGGGCGGCTATGAGCCGCAGCCCCTTACCCCGGACGGGAATATGTCCCTTGTGGACGATATAACGGGTGAAGCGTCCGGCGACAAGCAGTTTATCACCGTCGTTACCAAAAGTGGCAACTATTTTTACATCATCATTGACCGCGCCGAGGACGGGGAAAATACCGTCCATTTCCTTAACCAAGTGGACGAAGCGGATTTAACCGCCCTTATGGAGGACGGGCAGACCGAAGCCCCCGTTTGTAGCTGTACTGAAAAATGCGTTGCCGGAAGCGTCAACACCGATTGTCCCGTTTGCAGCGTCAACATGAGCGAGTGCGCGGGCAAGGAAGCCGAGCCGGAGCCGGAAGAAACCGAGCAGCCGCCGGAAGAAGAAAAAGGCGGCGGCATGGGTATTCTGCTTGTCGTGCTGCTTGTTGCCGCAGCGGGCGGCGGCGCGTTCTACTACTTTAAGATTTTGAAGCCCAAAAAGGACGCGGCGAAAGGCAGCAGCAGCCTTGACGACCTTGATTTTGACGAGGACGACGAGGAAACGGAAGTAGTCGAAACCGAACAGACCGAGCAGGAGGACGATAATCTATGAAACTTGTAATTGCAGAAAAACCGAGCGTCGGGGCGGCGATTGCCGCCGTTATGGGCGCGAATGAAAAGCGCAGCGGATATTTTGAGGGCGGCGGCTACCTTGTGTCGTGGTGTATCGGGCATTTGATTAGCCTTGCAGACGCGGCGACCTACAATGAACAATTCCGTAAATGGAAGTACGACGATCTTCCCATTGTCCCGCAGGAGTGGCAGTTTATTGTTGCCAGCGGCAAGGAGCAGCAGTTTTCCATTCTCAAAGACCTTATGCACCGCAGCGACGTTACCGAGATTATCAATGCTTGCGACAGCGGGCGCGAGGGGGAACTCATTTTCCGCTTTGTCTATGAACAGGCGAATTGCAAAAAGCCCTTTTCCCGCCTTTGGATTAGCAGCATGGAAGCAAGTGCAATCCGCGAGGGCTTTTCAAATCTCAAAGACGGGCGCGGCTATGACAACCTCTATCAATCCGCGCTTTGCAGAGCAAAGGCCGATTGGCTCATTGGCATTAACGCGACCCGCCTTTTCTCTATCCTCTACCATAAAACATTGAATGTCGGCAGAGTGCAAACGCCCACCCTTGCTATGCTGGTAAACCGCGACTATGCAATCAGCAGCTTTAAGAAAGAGAAATATCATGTCGTCCGGCTGGACGTTGGCGGCGTTGCCGCCCTTTCCGAAAGGCAGGACGACGAAGCGGCGGCGCGGCAGATGAAAGCGGCTTGCGAGAAATCGCAGGCCGTTTGTACTTCCCTTAAAAAAGAGAAAAAGACCGCAGCCCCGCCGAAACTGTTTGACCTCACCGCCTTGCAGCGGGAAGCAAACCGTTTGTATGGGTTTACGGCGAAACAGACCCTTGACTATGCGCAAGCCCTTTATGAAAAACGGCTTTTGACCTATCCCCGCACCGACAGCAAATATATCACTTCCGATATGGAGGGCAGCACAAAGGAACTTATCACCGGCCTTTGCGCTGCTCTCCCCTTTATGCAGGGCGTGAAGCTGCAAGCCGACCTTGCGAGGATTTGCGACAACAGCAAAGTAACCGACCATCACGCCATTTTGCCGACAGCGGAGTTTGTGAAAACGGGCTTTTCTTCCCTTGCCGAAAGTGAGAAAAAGCTAATGACCCTTGTGTGCGCAAAACTGCTTTGCGCCGTTGCCGCGCCCTATGAGTATGAAGCGGTTACGGCGGTTTTCACTTGCGGCGGCTATACCTTTACCGCAAAGGGCAGGACGACGCTTTGCGAGGGTTGGCGCGAGATTGAAAGACTATCCCGCGCCGCGTCCGGGGAACAGGACGAGGACGCAGAGCCGGAAGCGGTTTTACCCCCGCTTGCCGAGGGGCAGACCTTTGACAATCCGGCAGCGGAGATCTCCGAACGTTACACGCAGCCCCCAAAGGCATTTACCGAAGATACGTTACTTTCGGCTATGGAGAGTGCGGGAAAGGAGGACACGCCGGAGGACGCGGAGCGCAAAGGGTTAGGCACCACCGCGACGCGGGCGGGTATCATTGAAAAACTCATTAGCGCGGGCTTTGCCGAGCGCAAGGGCAAAAAGCTAATCCCCACAAAGGACGGGTATAACCTTGTCGCTATTCTGCCCGACAGCCTTACGTCCCCGCAGCTTACGGCAGAATGGGAAACGCGCCTTACCGGGATTGCAAAGGGCAGCGACAGCCCCGCCGACTTCATGCGCGGGATTGAGGAAATGACAGCGGGGCTTGTCAAGACCTATTCCGCGATTTCCGAGGATAAAGCGAAGCTGTTTACCCCGCAGCGGGAAGCAATCGGCACTTGCCCCCGTTGCGGCGCGGCGGTTTACGAGGGCAAGAAAAACTTTTACTGCTCCGACAGGGCTTGCAGCTTTGTGATGTGGAAGAATGACCGCTTTTTTGAGCAGCGCAAAAAGGCTTTCACAAAGGCGATTGCCGCCGCCCTTTTGAAAGACGGAAAGGTAAAAATCAAAGGTATGTACTCGACCAAGACGGGAAAGACCTTTGACGGAGTTGTGCTGCTTGCCGACACAGGCGGCAAGTATGTAAACTTCCGCGTCGAGCAGAACCGAAAATGATAAGGCTTGATGAAAAGCAATACCGCGCCGTAAAGAAAATGACCCGCGCCGCTTGTGCAAACAACGATTGCGGGAATTGTCTGCTGCTGGACGACGGGGAAACTTGCGTTTGTGTGCAGAGTATCAGCTATTCGCTGCTATGCCGCTATTTCCGCGAAGCGGTATTACCCGCCGACAGGCAGCTTTGCGAACAGATCACCCGCAGCGGGGAAACCGATTTGAAGCGTTGCGCGGTATGCGGCAGCACGTTTGCGGCGGGCAGCAACCGGGCGAAATACTGCCCCGATTGCGCGGCAAAGATACGCCGCAGACAGAAAGCCCAAAGCGAGAGAAACAGGCGTTTACGGATAAAAACAACTACATAGCAAGCACAGCAAACGAGTACCCGTTTGCGAGAAATGCCCGCGCTTCCCATAGAGAGCGCGGGCATTTTGCTTGTTGGGATAGTCCCAAACCCTTATATGACCGAGAAAGGACGTGATGAAAGAATATGCCGTATTCCTCATACGACCATGACAAATTAGAAGCCGCCGAAACCATGCGGATAGAACGCCGGATATATTTTGAAGCAAAGGACAGGGAGATTGCCCCTTATGCTTCCTTGCCGATTGCGCAGCTACTTTCCATGCGCAGCGAAAGCGCGGCGGCAGAACAGGCGATTTTTGACGACCTTAAAGAACGCGCCGCCGCATGGGAAGAACAGGCGGGAAGAACGCTTTTGCTGGATAAAACACTTGAATATGTGAGAACGCCGCACGTCCAGCACACCGCTAACGAGTGGCAGACCACCGAGCATAACCGCCATATTCGCAGCAATCGGGTATATCAGATGAATTACTACATTTACGAGAATACCCGCTACGACAAAGAAGCGCAGAAATCTATCCCGTATTCATGGACGCTTACATGGAGCGTGCGCACCAACAGCCCAAGCAGAACCCAAGCGAAGATTGCCGGACAAGATAGAAAGGTTTTCACCGACAAGGCAGCTATGGAAAAGTATCTGAATGGGCGTATCAAAGCGTATGACCGCTTGTTTACGGAAATCTCCCCGCCTATCCCGCAGGAGTACGCCGACTATTTCAAAGTAAACGGTATGCTCATGCCGGACTACACCATAGAGGGCGAAGAACCCCCGCAGCAGCAACAGGCGGCAGCTATCCCCGAAAATACCGGGCAGGAAAAGGAGCGTGAACACATGAGCGAACAGTTTTCTATTATGATAGGCAACCGCAGCCGCTTTGACGCGGGCGACCCCGGCGGCTATTGGTTGGATATGCCCGCCACAAAGGAGCAGTTGCACGAAGCTATGCGGAACGTCGGCATTACCGCCGACAACCCGCAGGATTTTTCCATTCGCGGCTATTCCGACGACCCGGAGAAACATATTGCCTTGCCTTATGAAATGGTATGCGCCGCCGACGTGGACGAACTCAATTTTCTTGCGGCGCGGCTCGAACAGCTTGACCCCGCCGAGGTTGGCAAGCTGAACGCAGCTTTGCAGCAGAAAAACGGGCTTGCAAATATTGGACAGGTAATTGACTTCACCTACAACGTGGATTTTTACGTCCATATCCCCGAAGTACATAACTACCACGATTTGGGCGACTATTACTTAAATCAATCCGGCATGGTACAAATGCCCGAAGAATGGAAAGGCGGCATTGACCTTTCTACTTTTGGCAGGAACGCTGCCGCGCAGGAAAAAGGCGCGTTTACCGAGTACGGCTATATCGTGGAAAGCGGCGACGAGTGGGAACGGCAGTTTGAGGGGCGCGAAGTGCCGGAAGAATACCGCATTATGAGTTACCCGCAGCCGGAGCGCGGCGAACAGGACAAAGCCTATATGGACGCAGCCGAAACGCAGCAAGCAGACGCACAGGCCGCAGAGCCGCAGCAGCCCCGCCCCGTCGTCCCCATTATCCTTACTTCCGAAAAGCCCGCCGAAAAGGTAAAGGAGATCACCGCGCGTTTGGAACAGGGCGTACAGGCGATTTTTGACAGCGACCGCTACAAAGAGTTTCTAACCGCTATGTCAAAGTTCCATGATTATAGTTTGAATAACACTATCCTAATTGCTATGCAGGGCGGCAATTTGGTAATGGGCTTCCGTCAATGGGAAAAGGAGTTTGACCGCCATGTAAAGAAAGGCGAGAAAGGCATTAAAATCTTTGCCCCCGCGCCCTACAAGGTGAAAAAGCTGGTTGATAAAATCGACCCCGAAACGAGAAAGCCCATGCTTGACCGCGAGGGAAAAGTGGTAAAGGAAGAAAAGGAAATCACCGTCCCCGCCTTTAAGGTTATAACCGTCTTTGATATTTCGCAGACCGAGGGCAAGGAGTTTCCCGACCTTTCCGTTAAACCGCTGCTTGCCGATGTGGAGCAGTACGAGGATTTTTTCGCCGCCCTTGAAAAAGCGTCCCCCGTCCCGATTGCATTTGAGCAGATCACAAACGGCGCAAATGGGTATTTCAGTTTGACCGACAAGCGTATTGCAATCAAAGAGGGCGTGAGTGAATTACAGGCGGTAAAGACCGCCATTCACGAAATCGCCCATGCGAAGCTGCACGACGTAGACTTAAACGCCCCGCCGGAGCAGCAAAACCGCGTTGACCGCCATACCTGCGAGGTAGAAGCGGAAAGCGTCGCTTATACGGTTTGCCAGCATTTCGGCCTTGATACTTCCGATTACTCTTTCGGCTATGTGGCTGGTTGGAGCAGCGGCAAGGAAATGACCGAGTTAAAAGCGTCCCTTGAAACAATACAGACCACCGCAAAGGAACTCATTACCGAGATTGAGGGGCATTTTACCGAGTTGCAGCAGCAGCGGCAAGCCGAGCAGGAGCAGGGCGATACCTTTTCCATTTATCAGTTAAAGCGCGGGGACGAAACAAGGGACTTGCGCTTTGAGCCTTATGACCGTCTGCAAGCGGCTGGACTTACCATTGACCGGGTAAATTATGAACTCGTCTATACTGCACCGCTTACAAAGGATATGACGCTGGGCGACATTTGGGAAAGGTTTAATATCGACCACCCCGCCGACTTTAAGGGGCATAGCCTTTCCGTTTCCGACATTGTTGTGCTTCATCAGAACGACGAGGACACCGCCCACTATGTAGACAGTATCGGTTTTCAGCAAGTGCCGGAGTTTTTGCAGGAGCAGCAGACCCCCGTATTTGACAAGCTGCCGCCCGAACAGCAGCAAGCCTTGTCCGACACCGTACAAGACACTTTGCAAATGCTGGTTGACGCAGACAAGCGGATTTATGGCGACGTTACGGGCAAGACCCTTGAAGCAATCGCGGCGCAAGGATATTCCTACAAGGACGGGCAGCTTGAAAAGCAGCAGCCGGAAGCGACCCCCGACAGCCTTTTGACGGGTGAAACCGTTAGAACGCCGAGGGGCAATTTTCATATTACCGATATGAGCCGTGAACAGATCGAAGCGGCGGGCTTTGGTTTTCATCATGCGTCGGAGGACGGGAAGTATCTCATTATGGGGAATGGCACACAGGCTTATGCCATAGCCGCCGAGCAGCCGCAGCGGGATAATCCCTTAAAGCACGTCGAGGACACCATAGAGCAGAACGACAACAATTTTGACGGGCTTATCAATAATACGCCGCAAACGCCCACCGTCGCGGATTTTGAGCAGCGGGCAAAGGCGGGGGAAGCGATTTCCGTTACCGACCTTGCAAAAGCGGTAAAAGCCGAGAAACGGGAACAGCCGCAGAAAAAACCGTCCATTTTGAAGAAGCTGGACGAATACAAGAAACAGGCGGCGCAGCAGCCGAAAGATAAACAGAAAGAGCATAAAAAGGATTTGGAGGTTTGATAGCATGAATACCCGCTTTACCATTGAGGAAGAAAACATTGTTGCGATCTACGCCGAGGACAGCCGGGAAACAACGCTTGAAAATATCCTTGCCGCCATGCCCTACATGGACGAGGATATGCGCCAGCTTGCCGCCGCAGCGGTGAACAAGCTGCAAGCCATGACGGACAGCGAGTTTTCCGAAAGGGAGTTTATCTTGACCGACGAGGAATAGCCCATAGAGAACAGGGGCGCGGTTGCCGATTTCCGGCACCCCGCCCCTGTTCTTTTTTTGTCCTTGCGTGGACAATTAGAAAGCCGTTTTTGCGGGTTTGAATATACTTTATCGTCTATGTCGTTTTCATGCGCTGGAAGCCGCAGAAACACAGGCGTTTTCAGCCCTTAACATTCCACTTGCCACCCCATGTTTTGCGCCTTATCGCTCCTGCTCCCGCGCCCTGCTTTGGGACGGGTAAAGAATACTATCGACGTTCTTTTTGACAACGCCGTATTCCTGCATTTGCTTCTTGGCTTGCCGATAATCTTCATACAATTTGGTTTTCCTGTCGTTTAAGCTTCTATACTCCTTGCGCAGCGCGGCGAGATCGGGCAGCTTCTTTATCTGCATTTCCTTTAATGCCCTTGCCGCAGCTTCAAACAGGATAATTTCGCTTTCATGTCCCCGCAGATACTTTTCCTTGTCCGGCGATTTTCGGTATTCATCGTAAATCGGTTTTAACTGTCGGTATGTGGTGGTGTGCTTGATAAGCAGCGACAAATCAGACATACGCTGTTCCACTTCCTTAACCGCCTTTGCCGCCGCGTCATGAGCGGTCATAATATCGGCTATCTTGCTTTCAAGTTCGCTATAATACTCAATCTTGTTTTCGGTTAGGAAGTTCATGCTTTTAGCAGCCTGTTTCAGATTATGGATTTTTGCCCACCGTTCATAGCCCGCCGACTGTTGGGCTTTGATACTGTTTTCAAGATCGACGACAAGCCGGATTTTCTTATCTTCCCGCAGCGTTTTTGTTTTGGCAACATACACGCCCTTGATACGCTCCTTTATCGCTTCTTCCGTATAGGCCGCGCCGAGCGTCTTTGTGCGGGTAAACCGTTCCTGTCCGGCAGCGCGAAAGGAAATGTATTTGCCCTGTTTGATTTCATACCCCATTTCCTGCAAGCGGCGCAGCAGTTCGTCAAAATCTTTCACTTGGGGAATGAGAGTATCTATCGCCGTTTTCAGCTTTGCTTTGTAGCTTGTCCCTTGCTTTTCGGCGGTGTATTCTGCATAGCTTTTTCCCTTGTCCTGTCCCGGTACGACGACGGATAGCCCATGCTCTTTACATATCCTGTCGCTGGTGCGCCGGATAAAGTGATAGCTTTGCTTGTTGGAATGGTACTTTTTGTAGTCAACGAAGCTAACCGCGTTGAAAATCAAGTGATTATGCAGATGGTCTTTATCGACGTGAGTTGTCAAAACAAACTCATACTTGCCGCCTAATACCGCCCCGGCAAGTTCCATGCCGATTTTGTGCGCTTCTTCCGGTGTGGTTTCTCCCACCGCAAAGGATTGTATCAAGTGCCGCCCTAAATGTGTGCCGCGATCT
>OGJV01001172.1_pt1 | contig 11762 bp, 10 predicted proteins | sample 1572271 | NCBI WGS metagenome assembly OGJV01 (sample SAMEA2582107, study PRJEB24529) | metagenome | biome: Human gut stool | place: China | collected 2011
CCATGCGCCGCTCGTGGGTGTGGCTGGGCATCGTGTTCCAGTTGGAACCCGGTGCAAGCTCGGTCATACCCGTATTGAGCAGGTCGCCCCGCTCGTTGTAGATTTCGTAGAAAAAGTTGATGCGCGCCGTGGGCAGTTCGCGGAGCATGATGCGCACGGTGAGCAGCTCGTCGTAGTAGGCCGGGCGGTGGTATTTGGACTGCACCTCGAGGATGGGCATCATGATGCCCCGCTTCTCGACTTCGGCGAAGGACATGCCCAGATAGCGGAGCAGTTCGCTGCGTGCGGCTTCGTAGTAACAGATGTAGTTCGAATGGTGGCAGATGGCCATCTGGTCGGTGTGCTTGTACCACACGCGGATTTGGCAATCGTAACTCAGCATGGTGCTTAAAAGGTTAGGACGGCACGCCCGTCGGGGCAGCCGTCGCGGATTATCAGATTTTGTGATGTGTCGACAGTCAGCCTTGCAGGCCGGCCGCCGATGCGGACTTGGTACGACCCTGCGGGCGGCAGGAGCTTGAGGGGGTCGTCGGTGCGGATGCGGCCGGCCGCCGCCGTCCCGATGACGAGGTAGGGATGCGACAACAGGCGGGCTGCACGGGCCATGTCGCCCTGCGCCACCAGGCGGCGGATGACGGTGGAGCTGACCTTTTCGGCGTCCACGTCGCATTCGCCGACTTCCACGACCTCCAGTCCGAAGCCGTGGCTGCCCAGATAGTCGTAACTGCCCTGCTTGTCGCGCCCGAAGCGGTGGTTGAAGCCCACGACCAGCGTTTCGGCGCCGATGCGCCCCACGAGGTAGTCGCGGATGAACGTGTCGGGCGCAAGGGCGCTGAATGCCTTGTCGAACGGGATGACGATCAGGTTGTCGATGCCCTGCTGTCCGAGCAGGTAAATTTTCTCTTCGAGCGAGGTCAGCAGCCGCAGGCCGTCGGCCCGGCCGAGCGTCACGCGGGGATGGGGTTCGAACGTGAGTACGACGCTCTCGCCGCCCTGTGCGCGAGCCCTCCCGGCAACGGTACGCAGCAGGGCCAGGTGCCCGCTGTGCACGCCGTCGTACGATCCGACGGTCACCGTCGGACGGACGAAATGCGGAAGTGCATCGAACCCGTAAAAAACCCGCATGTCCGGCCGCCCGGCAACCGGACGGTGTTCCGCAAGGTCGCCGTGTATGTCGTGGCTGCCTGTTTTTCCGCCCTCTGCTGCGTTTTTTGCTTCGCGTTGCATCATGCGTTGCTGCTGTTGCTTTCTTCGTTTTCCTTGACGAAATAGGCCACCTTTTCGAGCAGCGTGGTGATGTCGTAGTTCTCGACGACGATGCCCTGCGGGAAATTCAGCGGCGTGGAGGTGAAATTGAGCACGCCCTTGATGCCGGCGTTGATGATCGGCACCACGAGGCTCGGGGCGACCTTCGTCGGCGAAGAGACGATGACGATGCTGATGTCCTGGTTGACGACCATGTTCTCGAAGGTGTCCATGTGGTAGCACGGGATGCCGTCGATGGTCTTGCCGACCTTCTCGGGATCGACGTCGAAGGCAGCCGTGATCTTCAGCTTGAGCCCCTTGCCGTTGAAATATTTGGTGATGGCCTGTCCCAGGTGTCCCATGCCCAGCACGGCGATGTTCATCTGCGAGGGGCTGTCGAGTATCTTGCTGATGTACTCGATGAGCACCTGTACGTCGTATCCCTTTTTCGTATCGCTCGAAAAGCCTATGAGCATCAGGTCGCGGCGCACCTGCACGGCCGTGATGCCGTGGATGCCCGCCAATACGTGCGAGAAAATATGCGTAATGCCCTGCTTGTGGCTGGCTAGGAGCGTACGGCGGTATTCGCTCAGCCGCTCGATGGTTTTTTCGGGGATCGTATTGGTCAATGCTGCCATAGGGGTCGCTTTATTCGATGGTGATCGTAAAGTCGCTGTTGTAGTTCACCCGCGTCCAGTTGCGGTTGACGTGGTTGTCGCGCTGCTCGCCCTGGCCGAAGACATAGGTGGTTTGCAGCGGCGTATAGCTGCGTCCTTCCATGTCGTATTCGATGTCGTTGTACATCGCGGGGCAGAAGATCAGGGCGGCGTCGTAACCGCGGTAGGAGTAGAGCGAAGGCAATGCGCCGAAGGCGCGGATATAGGCACGGTCGAAATCGAGGATCGCCTGCGAGTCGCGCTTGGCGTGGTAGGTGGAGATGAATACGACACGGTCTTTGAAGAACACCGTGCGGTCGAGGTTGCCGTAGCGGTTCCAGCGGGTGTTGCCCAGCACGACGAAGCGCGGAGCCGTGCGTCCGCGGCCCGTGATGCTCGTATCGGCCGAGGCGATGGCCGCGAGGATGCGCTCGACCTCGACTTCGTCGTCGGTCATGACGACGAAAACATTGTCCTCGCCGTTATCCAGCAGCGGCGTCAGGTCGCCCGGGTTGTTGGCGGGGCGGTTCGACGGGTGCACATAAGTATAGGTGTATTTCCGGTAGTCGGAGTCGCCCAGCAGGGCGAGGATCTCGGATTCGAAGTCCTTGTCCGTGCTGTCGCTGTAAATCAGCGTCACCTGTTTGTCTCCGTTCACCAGGTCGGCGACCTTGTCCCATTTGTGCGACGGGTCGGGTGCCATCTGGAACAGGGCGTCGCTGTTCATCCCCGTGATGCTGGCCAGCGGCGAGACGACGGGGACGTCGTGCTCCTCGGCATAGAGGATGACGGGATGGAGCCCCTCCTCGTATACGGGGCCGACGATCAGCCCGGTGCCGGCGAAGGCGTCGCTTTTGACGATTTCGCGGATCGCATCCACATTGCGGGCCGTGTTGTAAAGCGTGAGGGCTATCGAGTGGCCGTATTTCGTCCGCACGCTGTCCAGCCCCAGCAGGAAGCCCTGGTAGAATTCGAGGTAGTTGCCGTTGGGCTCGTTGCCGACGGCCATCGGCAGCATCAGCGCCACCTTGAGCGGTGCGCTGCGGCGCAGGGCGCGGAATTCGACCTGCTTCGGCCTGCTGCCGGCAAAGATCCCCGGGAGTGAGTCCTGCACTTGCAGGCTGTCGGCCTGCGGGCCGTTTTCGGCGGCTGCGAGCTGTTCCGCAGAGCCCGGCACCTTGATGATCGCCCCGGCTTTCAGGTCGGCGGGTTTCAGCCCCCCGTTGAGTGTCCCGAGCCGATCCTCGGTGATACCGAAGCGGCGCGAAAGCGAATAGAAGGTTTCGCCCGGTTTCACGATGTGGTAGGCGAAACCCTCCTCGGCTACGCTGTTGAGCGAATTGCGGTAGGCCTCCCACTGCTCCCTCGTGCCGGCTTCGTCTTCGGAGCCGATCTCCTTCTTGCGGATCAGGATGCGCTCCCCGAGGCGCAGGTGCGCCGGGTCGAGGTTCGGATTGTCCTCGATGACGGTCTGGATCGGGATCTCGTATTTGCGCGAGATGCCGTAGAGCGTCTCGCCCTGCGTCACGGTATGGATGTCGAAAGTCTTGCGCAGCTTGCGATCCGACTTGGGCTGGGGGACGTCCGATACGAAGGGTATCTTGATGCTCTCCCCTGCGCGCAACCCCTGCGCTGCCGCGGGGTTGTGTTGCAGGATGACCTTCTCCCCCACCTCATAGGCCTTCGAAAGCCCGTAGAGCGTTTCGCCGGGCTGCACCGTGTGGACGTAGAATTTCGAGCCGTTGATATACACGATCGTCCCGGATTTCTGCACCGCAAGGGCGCACAGGCTCCACAGGAGCAGCAGGGCTGTCGCACAGAATCGCTTCATCGTCATTTCGTTTTTTCGCGCATACGGATCTCCGTGATGACCTTCTTGGTGTAGAGCGGGAAGTCCCCGTTCATCATCCATGCGTAGTAGCTCGGCTCCGCGCGGAAGACCTCGGCGACGGGGCGCCCCTTGTACTTGCCGAACCCGAAGACCTCCTCGCCCTTTTCGTTGAAAAGGATGCGCCCGGCGTAGTCAGCCGCCTCGCCGCGGGTCGAGAACTCGGCCAGTTTGTCGATGTCGTTCTCCAGGTCGGGGTAGCGTTCCAGCTGCGCCATGAGCACTTCGTAGGTCGCCAGCGTATCGGCCTCTGCCGAATGGGCGTCCTCCAGATCCTTGTCGCAATAGAATTTATAGGCCGCCACCAGCGTGCGCTGTTCCTTCTTGTGGAAGATGTTCTGCACGTCGACGAAACGGCGGCGTTTGAAATCCACGTCGACGCCCGCCCGCAGGAACTCCTCGACCAGCACCGGCAGGTCGAAGCGGTTGGAGTTGAAGCCGCCGAAGTCGCAGCCGCGGATGAACTGTTCGAGCGATTTGGCGACCTGCGCGAAGGTCGGGCAATCCCTGACGTCTTCGTCCGTGATGCCGTGGATGGCCGTGGCTTCCGCCGGGATATGTATCCCGGGGTTGAGCTTGCGGGTCTTGACGATCTGCTCGCCGTCGGGCATCACTTTGACCATCGAGATCTCGACGATGCGGTCTTTGGCCGTGTCCACGCCGGTGGTTTCGAGGTCGAAGAAGACGATCGGGCGCTTGAGGTTTAACTTCATCTGCCGGGCGTTATGCGTTGATCATCATCGGCATGAGCAGCATGAGCGTCGCGCTGGTCTGCTTGTCGTCGTAGACGGGTTTGAATACGCCCGCGCGGGTCGAGTCGGCCAGTTCGACCACCACGGTCGGGGTGTCCATGTTCGAGAGTATCTCGACCAGGAACGTCGATTTGAAACCGACCGAGATCGTCTCGCCGTCGTAGCTGCACGTGATGGTCTCGTTGGCCGAAACCGAGAAGTCGATGTCCTGCGCCGTGAGGTTGATCCGGTTGTCGCCGATGTCCATGCGGATCAGGTTGGTGGTCGGGTTCGAGCAGACGGCCACGCGCTTGATGCCGTTCACCAGCTCGATGCGGTCGACGAGCACCTTGTTGGGGTTGTTGGCCGGGATCACGGCGTTGTAGTTCGGGTAGTTGCCCTCGATCAGGCGGCATACTAACGTGTAGCAATTCAGCTTAAACATGGGGTTCTTCGAGTCGAAGCTGACCTCGATGGCGTCGTCCTCCTTCAGGAGCACCGATTTGAGCAGGTTGGCCGGCTTCTTGGGCAGGATGAACGATGCGCCGACCTCGTTTTCGGCCTCGGACTCGTATTTCACGAGTTTGTGCGCGTCGGTTCCCACGAACGTCAGTGCCCCGGGTGCGAGGTTGATGTAGATGCCGTTCATCACGGGGCGCAACTCGTCGTCGGCCGTGGCGAAGATGGTCTTGTTGATGCCGTTCACGAGCATGTCCACATCCAGCCGGAGCTCCTTCTTCTCGGCGCTCAGCTGCGGCACGGCGGGATAGCTCACGGCGCTGGCGCCGGGGATCGAGAGCGAACCGCTCTTCCAGTTGATCGTTATCTCCCAGTTCTTGTCGTTGACGTCGATGGTCAGCGGCAGCTCGGAAAACTCCTTCAGCGAGTCGAGCATCAGTTTGGCGGGAGCCGCGATGGTGCCCTCGCTTTCCACACTGTCGACCGTGATAGAGCCTATGAGCGTCGTTTCGAGGTCGGAAGTGGTGACCTTCAGCTCGTTGCCATTGAGCTCCATGAGGAAGTAATCCAGGATGGGCAGCGTGTTTTTATTGCTGATAACCTTGCCGGTTGTAGCCAGGAGCGAAAGCAGGGCCGAGCTTGATACTGAAAATTTCATACGTTGTTTCCTTTCTTTTATTTTCTGTTATATGGATTGCTTATTTCAATACTGCCAATTTGTCGAGCGCCGTCGAGATCATTTTGCGCACGAAGGGCTTGTAATCGGTGTCGACATTCTGGGCGATACGCTGTGCGATGATCGTGCAGATGGTCGCGGCGCGGTGTCCCATCAGGGCTGCCAGGCCGGCCAGCGCCGAGCCCTCCATCTCGAAATTGGTGATGCGGCGGCCGTGGTAGCCGAACGATTCGATCTTCGCGTTGAGTTCGGCGTCCTGCGGTTCGAGGCGAACCCAGCGGCCCTGCGGCGCATAGAAGCCGGGGGCGGCGATGGTGATGCCCTCGCGCGTCACGTCGCTGAAATGCTCGAAGAGCGTCTTGTCGGCGTCGATGAAATAGGGTTTGGGCAGCAGCTCGTTCCAGCCGACATGCTCCATGAAAGCCTTTTCGATCTCCAGGTCGCAGACCTCGTTGCGCCCCTTGTAGTAGTTGAGCAGGCCGTCGAAGCCTACCGACGTGCGCGAGAAGACGAACTCCCCCACCTTGATATCGGGCTGGATGGCCCCCGACGTGCCGAGCCTGACCAGCGTGAGCTGCCTTTTGTGGGCCTTCTCCTGCCGGGTGGCGAAATCGACGTTGGCCAGCGCATCGAGCTCCGTGACCGAGATGTCGATGTTGCCGATGCCGATGCCCGTCGAGAGCACCGTCATGCGTTTGCCTTTGTAGGTGCCGGTCACCGTTTTGAATTCACGGTTTGCGACTTCGCACTCTTTCGTATCGAAATGTTCCGCCACGAGGGCCACGCGGCCCGGATCCCCGACGAGGATCACCGTATCGGCCAACTGCTCCGGAAGCAGGTGCAGATGGAAAATGGAACCGTCGTCGTTGATAATCAATTCGGAAGCTGGAATCGTTCTCATAATAGTCGTTTTTAAATTTTCATAATTGGCATAAAAGTAATATATTTACCTCGAATATCAAAACTTCGAAGGGAATTTTTCATAAATATATGTATAGCGGAAACTCCGCATCAAAGCCTTGAAATATGACATTGATTAAATCCATTTCCGGCATCCGGGGCACCGTGGGAGGGGCCCAGGCCGGGAACCTGACGCCGCCCGACGTGGTGAAGTTCACCACGGCCTACGCCCGTCTGGCCGCCCGCCGTAAGGCGGGCAAAAAACTTACCATAGTCGTCGGCCGCGACGCCCGGATTTCGGGCGAGATGGTCGCCGACCTGGTCGAAGGCACCCTGCTGGCGTGCGGTGCGGATGTGATAAACGTCGGCCTGTGCACCACGCCGGGGGTCGAGATGGCCGTCATCACGCACAAGGCCGACGGCGGCATCATCATCACCGCCTCGCACAACCCCCGCCAGTGGAACGCCCTGAAGCTGCTCAACGCCGACGGGGAATTCCTCAGCGATGCCGAGGGGAAACAGGTGCTTGCGATGGCGGAAGAGGAGGATTACGAATACCCCACCGTCGACGGCATCGGGCGCGTCCTTTCGCGCGAACCGTTCAACGAACGGCACATCGCGCAGGTGCTGGCGCTCCCGCTGGTCGATGCCCAGGCCATCCGTGCGCGCCGCTACAAGGTCGTTGTGGACGCCGTGAATTCGGTGGGCGGCATCGTGATGCCCGAATTGCTGCGACGACTGGGGTGCGAGGTCGTGGAGCTGAACTGCGACCCCACGGGCGAATTCGCCCACAACCCCGAGCCGTTGCCGGAGAACCTGACCGAAATAGCCGGGGTGATCCGCCGCGAGAAGGCCGACCTGGGGATCGTCGTGGATCCCGATGTCGACCGGCTGGCACTGGTCAGCGAGGACGGCTCGATGTTCGTCGAGGAGTACACGCTGGTGGCTGTGGCCGACTACATCCTCACGAAGCACCCGGGCGGGAACAGCGTTTCCAACCTGAGCTCGTCGCGGGCGCTGCGCGACGTGACGGAGCGGCACGGCGGCAAATATTATGCTTCGGCCGTCGGCGAGGTGAACGTCGTGGCCAGGATGAAGGAGGTAGGCGCCGTGATCGGCGGAGAAGGCAACGGGGGCGTGATCTATCCGGGGCTGCACTACGGGCGCGATGCGCTGGTGGGAACGGCACTCTTTTTGACATGGCTCGCACAGACGGGGATGACCATGACGCAGTTGCGTGCGACCTATCCGGCATACTATGCATCGAAGAATAAAATCGAGCTGACACCGGCGATTGACGTGGATAAAGTACTGCGTGAGATAAAGGAACGTTATGCCGATGAGAACGTGAACGATACGGACGGGGTGAAGATTGACTTCCCGGAGAACTGGGTGCACCTGCGCAAGTCGAATACCGAACCCATTATCCGGGTCTATACCGAGGCGAAGTCGATGGCTGCGGCCGAGGCGCTGGCGCAGCGGTTCATCGGGGAAATCAAGGAAATCTGTAAAATATAAACAGTTTAAACGAAACGACTATGAAGAATAAAGTCATGATCCTCGCGGCTGCGATAACGCTTGTCGCCTGCGGGGGCAACCAACAGAAAAAGGCGGTATCTGAAAAGGTCAAAGCGGATGCCGTGAAGGTCGACATGCATGATGCGGAGAGCTCGCTCGACTACCAGGGGACATACACCGGGGTTTTCCCGGCGGCGGACTGCCCGGGGATCGACATGCGCCTCACGCTGAAGAAGGACGGCACGTACAGCCTGCACATGAAATACCTGGACCGCGACTCGGAATTCGACGAGAAGGGCGCCTACAAGGTGAAGGGGAACCTGCTGACACTGACCCCCATGGACGGGCAGCCGGAGTACTACAAGGTGGAGGAGAACCAGGTGCGCAAGCTCGATGCCGACAAACAACCCGTCACGGGGGCGCTGGCCGAAAATTACGTATTGAAGAAAACCGAATAAAACCCTTGCCGGATGGATAAAGTAAAAAGTTATATAGAAGCCAATAAAGAACGGTTTATCAGCGAGTTGTTCGACTTGCTCCGCATTCCTTCGATCAGCGCCCAGAGCGAGCATAAGCCCGACATGACGCGGTGCGCCGAATGGCTGGCCGCGGCGCTCGCAAAGGCGGGCGCCGACCGCACCGAGGTCTTCCCGACGGAGGGCAACCCGGTCGTTTACGCCGAGAAGATTGTCGATCCCAAGGCCAAGACCGTATTGGTTTACGGTCACTACGACGTGATGCCCGTAGACCCGCGCGGGGAGTGGCGCACGGAGCCTTTCGAGCCGGTCATAAAGGACGGCCGTATCTGGGGGCGCGGTGCCGACGACGACAAGGGGCAGCTGTGGATGCACGCCAAGGCATTCGAGGCGATGTGCGCCACGGAGAGCCTGCCCTGCAACGTGAAATTCATGCTCGAAGGCGAGGAGGAGATCGGCTCGCCGAGCCTCTACAAGTTCTGCGAACAGAACAAAAAAATGCTCAAGGCGGATATAATATTCGTGCCGGACACCTCGATGATCTCGATGCAGACCCCGTCGATCACCTGCGGCCTGCGCGGGCTGGCCTATATGGAGGTCGAGGTGACGGGCCCCGACAAAGACCTCCACTCGGGGCTGTTCGGCGGCGCCGTGGCCAACCCGGCCAACGTGTTGACGCGCCTCGTGGCACAGCTCGTGGACAAGGACGGCCGCGTGACGATCCCCGGGTTCTACGACGACGTGCGCGAACTGACGCCTGCCGAGCGCAAGGCGTTCAACAAGGCCCCGTTCAGCCTCGCGGGCTATAAGAAATCGTTGTCGATCGGCGACGTGGAGGGTGAAGCGGGCTATACGACGCTGGAACGCACCGGCGTACGCCCGTCGCTCGACGTCAACGGCATCTGGGGCGGCTACACCGAGGAGGGAACCAAGACGGTGATCCCGTCGAAGGCCTCGGCCAAGATTTCGATGCGCCTGGTGCCGAACCAGGACTACCGCAAGATCAGCAGGCTGTTCGAAAAATATTTCAGGTCGATAGCGCCCAAGAGCGTGAAGGTCAAAGTGAAATCGCTGCACGGCGGCATGCCCTACGTGGCACCGACCGACATGCCGGCCTACAAGGCCGCTCAGAAGGCCATCGCCGAGACCTTCGGCAAGAAACCCCTGCCCTTCTATTCGGGCGGTTCGATCCCGATCATCAGCGGGTTCGAGTCGATCCTGGGCATCAAGTCGCTGCTCATCGGCTTCGGGCTCGCGGAGGATGCGATCCACTCGCCCAACGAGAGCTACGGGCTGGAGCAGTTCGACCGGGGCGTGGAGACCATCCCGCTGTTCTACAAGTATTTCGCAGCGGAGAAATAGCGCCATGTACGACGAATTCCTGAATTTCATTTTTCCGCTCGCAAAGGGGGCCGGGGAGATACAACTCGCCTATTTTCGGGGCGACGATCTGGGGATAGAGACCAAATCGAACGCGTATGACGTGGTGACGCGGGCCGACAAGGAGAGCGAAGCCTACATCGTGCAGGCGATCCTCGGGCGCTATCCCGGTCACGGGATACTGGGCGAAGAAGGCGGCGTAATGGGCACGGCGGGGAGCGATTACCGCTGGGTGATCGACCCGCTCGACGGCACGACCAATTACAGTCAGGGGCTGCCGATCTTCTCGGTGTCGATCGCACTCCAGCACAAGGGGGAAACCGTCGCCGGGGTGGTCTATGCACCCTACCTCGGGGAGCTATTCTGGGCGTCGAAAGGCGGCGGGGCTTACATGAAGAGCCGTTCAGGCGAGGTGAAGCGGCTGCAAGTCTCCGCCAAGCAGACCCTCGCCACGTCGGTGCTCGCCACGGGCTTCCCTTACGACAAGGATGTCAATCCGGACAACAACAGCGACAACGTCGCGCGGATCGTACCCTATGTGCGCGACATACGGCGGCTGGGATCGGCGGCCTATGACCTGAGCTGCATCGCGGCGGGGCTGCTGGACGGCTATTGGGAGCTGGATTTGCACGAGTGGGATGTCTGTGCCGCGAACCTGATCGTGCGGGAAGCCGGGGGCGTCGTCTGCGATTTCAGGCGCAACCGCGGTGTCTCGCAGGCCGCGGGCAACGAGGTGCTCGTCGGGGAGATGCTCAAATATATCCGATAGGCCGGGCAGCACGGGGCTGTGACGGCAGGCAACCATTATTACGGGGTGCGGACATTCGATTCGCATCCCGTTTTTTGCGCCCCGGAGGCAGTTGCCCGTTTGCGGCAAATGGCGCAAAATTATGCCCGGATGTCCTTTTTTATTTACGGCGGGAATCTGTCTTTAAAATTTTTTCTTATTTTTGGCAGGATAAAAATTTTGAGAACGAATGTGTGGGATTGTAGGATATGTCGGGGGACGCGAGGCCTGTCCGGTTCTGTTGAAGGGTTTGCACCGGCTCGAATACCGCGGATACGACAGCGCGGGGGTCGCCATGGTCGGCAAGGACGGTGCACTCAACGTATACAAGTGTAAGGGCAAGGTCTCCGACCTGGAGCATTTCCTCGAGGGCAAGGAGCTGGGCGGAAGCATCGGCATCGCGCATACGCGCTGGGCGACGCACGGCGTGCCGAACGACGTGAACGCCCATCCGCACTACTCCGAATCGGAGAACATCGCACTGATACACAACGGCATCATCGAGAATTACCGGGTGCTCAAGGACGCGCTCGAGGAGAACGGCTACACGTTCCGCAGCAGCACCGATTCCGAGGTGCTCGTGAACCTGATCGAGTACATCCGCACGACGGGCGGCTGCACGCTGCTCGAAGCCGTGCAGCAGGCCCTGCGGCAGGTCGTAGGCGCCTATGCCATCGCCGTGATCGAGAAGGGCAACCGCGACGAAATCATCGCCGCGCGCCAGAGCAGCCCGATGGCCATCGGCATCGGCGAAGGGGAATTTTTCCTCAGCTCGGACGCCGCTTCGGTCATCGAATACACGCAGGATTTCGTCTATGTGAACGACGGCGAGATTGCCGTCATCAACCGCCATAAGCCCCTCAAGATCGTCACGCTCGACAACCACGAGGGCCGGGTCGATATCAAGAAACTGCAGATGAGCATCTCGCAGCTGGAAAAGGGCGGCTACCCGCATTTCATGCTCAAGGAGATATACGAGCAGCCCAAGACCATCGTAGACTGTATCCGCGGACGCATAAGCCCCGATACGTACGAGGTGAAGCTGT
>OGJV01001179.1_pt1 | contig 11713 bp, 10 predicted proteins | sample 1572271 | NCBI WGS metagenome assembly OGJV01 (sample SAMEA2582107, study PRJEB24529) | metagenome | biome: Human gut stool | place: China | collected 2011
GGCGAAGTTATCTCACGCTTTGAAAAGAAAGGCCTCATCATTATCGGCATGAAAATGATGACTCTTTCCGATGAAGTCCTCCGCGAACATTACGCTCACTTGGCAGACAAACCGTTTTTCCCATTAATCGTAAAGTCGATGCAGGCTTCACCTGTAGTTGTGATGTGCCTTAAAGGCCTTGAGGCTGTCGACGTGGTGCGCAAAATGACCGGCGCCACCCGCGGACGCCACGCCGAGCTCGGCACCATCCGCGGCGACCTTTGCATGAGCGGACAGCAGAACATTGTCCACGCCTCCGACTCTGTAGAGAATGCCGAGATTGAAATCCGACGCTTTTTCAAGCCGGAGGAAATCACCGACTACGAGACACCGATGCTCAAGTATCTCTATGCCGACGACGAACTTTAAACATTAAAACAGTAAACCAAAAGAAAACATCGGGACGATGATCATAAACAGGATAACAAAACTAATAGGCATCGGCGCATTTCTTTGCTGCTCGCTGACAATAGCGGCTCAGAAACTGCGTTCAGTTTCTGCCCACAGCAACATGCACCATGACCTCATCGCTTCACAGCGCGACATGAGCGACCAGATAAAGGTGCAGGAGACACGCGAATTTATGAACGAGCTCCTCGAAGACGAACAGGAACCGGAAATCGACATCTATACCGAAGGCTGGAACAGCAATCTCGTCAACCCTTACGCCCACCAGGCGGTGCCAAACAACGTGCGTATCGATGTGTCTGACTACGCAATGCCTGTCCCTGGCTTCATCACCTCGCCTTACGGCTACCGTCCACGATTCAGACGCCAGCACAAAGGCGTCGACCTCAAACTCAACACTGGCGACACCGTGCGCGCGGCATTTGCCGGAAAAGTGCGTTTGACAAGATTTGAACGCGGCGGATACGGATACTACGTAATCCTGCGCCACGCCAATGGTTTGGAAACCGTATACGGCCACCTCTCGCGCTTCCTCGTGAAGCCGAACCAGACAGTGAATGTCGGCGACCCTATCGCCCTCGGCGGAAGCACCGGACGCAGCACAGGTCCGCACCTCCACTTCGAAACGCGTTTCATGGGCTACGCAATCAACCCTTGCGCAATCTTCGACTTCGCAAACCAGACTACGCATACCGACTACTATACGTTTAACAAAGGCACTTACACACAGGCGCGCAACTATGCTCCAAGCAGCAGCGTGACATATGCCGAGAGAGCGCACAAGCAGGACAATCCGTATGCCGACGGCTCGCGCCAAACCTACCGCGTGAAGAAGGGCGACACGCTCTACTCCATCGCCAACGCCCACGGCACGACAGTCAACAAGCTTTGCAAACTCAACGGAATCAGCACCAAGAGCCGCATTAATCCGGGAAAGGTGCTGAGAGTAAAATAAAAACAGGACAATAAAACGACATCCAAGGTCAATCAGCCGCGTCCCGACTGATTGACCTTTTTATTAAGAACTCTATGGATTCGATAAAACAAATCTACCGCATAGGCCACGGGCCGTCGAGCAGCCACACGATGGGTCCGAAACGCGCAGCAAGCATCTTTCTGAAAAGCGCGGAGGGCAAGGATGCCGACCATTTCCGAGTGACACTCTACGGAAGCCTCGCCGCCACCGGACGCGGCCACCTTACCGATCAGGCAATAATCGACACCCTGTCGCAAAAAGGAGAAGTGGAAATCGTGTGGAAACCCGATGTATTCCTTAAATTCCACCCCAACGGCATGAAATTCGAAGCTCTTGGCACCGACGACAGCACCGTAGACTCCTGGACGGTGTTCAGTATCGGCGGAGGCACTCTCGCCAACGAGCATTTCAACGAGCAAACAGAGCGCAAAGTCTACGAAATGTCGCACATCAGCGACATCCTCCAATGGTGTGACTCGACAGGATACTCCTTTTGGGAATACGTGGAGCAATGCGAAGGCAAAGAAATAATTGAATATCTGCGCGAAGTGTGGGACACCATGCAGAAAGCCGTGGAACGCGGGCTCAACGCCGAGGGAGTGATGCCCGGCGGACTCGGGCTGCGCCGCAAAGCCCTCACCTACTACGTGCGTTCCGGCGGAATGTCGGGCAGCATGAAAAGCCGCGGACTCATCTATGCCTACGCCCTTGCCGTATCTGAAGAAAATGCCTGTGGCGGACGGATTGTCACCGCTCCAACATGTGGGTCGTGCGGCGTGATGCCAGCCGTGCTCTACCACATCAAGACAGCCCACAGCATCAGCGACGAGCGCATTGTGCGGGCTCTTGCCACCGCCGGACTCTTCGGCAACGTTGCCAAAACCAACGCATCAATATCTGGTGCGGAAGTGGGATGTCAAGGAGAAGTGGGCGTGGCATGCGCCATGGCGGCAGCCGCTGCCTGCCAGCTGTTTGGCGGCACCGAATCGCAAATTGAATATGCAGCCGAGATGGGACTCGAACACCACCTCGGACTGACGTGCGACCCCGTGTGCGGCCTTGTGCAGATTCCTTGTATCGAGCGCAACGCCTTCGCCGCCGCCCGTGCATTCGACGCCAACTCTTATGCAAACTTCACCGACGGACGCCACCGCGTGAGTTTCGACCAAGTGGTCGAGGTGATGAAGCGCACAGGACACGACCTGCCAAGCCTCTACAAAGAAACGTCGCAAGGCGGACTTGCAGCAAATTTTGAAGACTGACAACAGTGCGCAACAATACAAACCAACCATCCATGAAATTTAACATTTTAACAATTCATAGTTAAACCATCGGACTTTTTCGTGGTCATAGATACTAACAACCCAAATTATAGAATTATGAAACGGATGAATTATTTGGCAATGGTACTGGCTCTGGCATTATCGATGCCGGCAACCGATATGGTAGCACAGCACACCGGCTACCGCGGAGGAACAACCACCGGAAACCCCGGCGGAGGACGCCGTCCCGACAGCAATCCGCAAAGACAACCAGGAAACAACCGTCATGACCGTCCGGACAACAAGCATCACGACCGTCCAGGCAACGACCGTCATGACCGTCCGGACAACAACCGTTATGACCGTCCAGGCAACGACCGTCACGACCGTCCAGGCAACGACCGTTATGACCGTCCAGGCAACAACCGTTACGACCGTCCGAACAACAGCCACCACGGACATCCGGGGAATCCTGGCAATCCCGGGCATCCAGGACGCCCTGGCAATCCAGGCTCGACAAACCATCACCACGGATTTCATCCAACGCCACCGCCGCCACGTCCATACCGGCCTATAGTACGGCCAGCCCCGCGTCCAGTGCCGCCGCCTGCGTTCAGACCATGTCCTACCGCACCTATGTTGACCGCCGTGTTCGGACTTCCGTTCGGCATCAGTATCAACATCAGCATCGACAATCTGCGCAGAGACGGATACTACATCGACGGCTACAACAACAACGAGGTTTATCTGAGAAATGTCTATGAGATGAACTATTCGTGGGACGACGGTGTTGTTATCTACGATTCAAGCGGACGAATGCAGTCTGCCAGACTTTATCAGTCGACCTATGGCTACGACTCTTCGCGCTTCGACAATCTATATTCGCAAATATGCAGCCAATACGGATTGCCGGCAACGCAAAAATACCGCAACGGAGAGAAAACAGTCACTTGGTATGACCGCAACGGCAGCCACTACGTGTCGCTTGCCTACAACCACATGACATCGGACGGAGGATATCCGCGCTACTATACGATTCTGTGCTACGGAATTTAGGTTATTACTATATTTGAAATATGAAGAAGAAAAAGACTCTGAAAAAGTCAGAACAAACTAAACGTAAAAAATTTATCGCACTCATTGTCGCGCTTGTCATCATCATGGCAGGCGCGGCATTGCTGATTTCTCTGCTGACGGCAAGCGCCGAGCGGGATGGAATGCTGTATGTGCGTCCGGAAATGACAAAAGAGCAACTGACTGACACCATCGCCGCACGATTCGGGAAAAGCATTGCCGACAAAGTGGAATTGCTGACTGCCGTGCGCGACATCGACCCGTCGACACGCATCGGTGCGTACAAGGTGGAAAAAGGAATGAGCGCACTGTCATTGTGGAAGGCACTGTCGTCGGGGGCGCAGACTCCAATTAAATTCACATTCAACAATGTGCGCACGGTGGATGAATTTGCTGAAAATGCGTCGAAGCAACTGGCTCTCAAAAAAGACGACCTGCTGAAACTGATGACCGACAGCACTTATTGCCAGTCGCTCGGATTCAACCAGCAAACAATCCCAGCAATGTGCATCCCCGACACCTATGAAGTCTACTGGTCGATAACAGCCGACAATCTGCTAAACAAACTGAACTCGGCATACAAGGCTTTCTGGACAACCGACCGCGAAAAGAAGGCTCAGAAATTGGGTCTGACCAAGGTGGAGGTGTCAACATTGGCATCAATCGTCGACTCCGAAACCGCCTATAAACCGGAAAAAGCCACCATAGCGCGGCTATACCTCAACCGTCTTGAGAAAGGCATGAAACTGCAAAGCGACCCGACCGCCAAGTTTGCAGTCGGCGACCCGACCCTGCGACGCATCACGCTGGAGCATATAAAAACGCAGTCGCCATACAACACCTACTTCGTGGGGGGATTGCCGCCGGGTCCTATCAGAATGCCTGAGAAATCAACACTCGACGCTGTGCTCAACGCGCCTCAGAACGATTATATCTATATGTGTGCAAAGGAGGATTTCTCCGGAAGCCACAATTTCTCAGCTTCGTATGCCGAACATCAGCAAAACGCCGCACGCTATCGCCGCGCGCTCGACCGCAACGGCATAAAATAAGAGCCGACAGGTTTATTATATCAACGACATAGACAACTCCGCCTGCAAACATATTATGCGAGCGGAGTTGTTTATGATATGCTATTCGGGACACCAACTCGTGATAAAATAGGCGGCGCTTCGGAAAATAAAATTGAGCAAGCTCTTTTCTTTCCACTCTCCTTGCACTATCTTTGCATAAGATAAACTGCATCTCAGCATAATATTCAAGCAAGCTTGATATTATGCATTCAATTTGCACTATCTTTGCATAAAAATATCTGCGATATGAACAAACCCGATGATTTGATTCTTTTAGGCTCTATGCCAATCCCCGACGCCCACATAGTCAAGGGCGTGCTGGATGAATACGGCATACCTTCGGAAATAGTTGGCGAAACGCTGTCGACAGTGTTCGCCATGCCAGGGACGTCTTTGGGAATGACCCGTATATTCGTTTTCCGACGCGATATTGAAAAGGCACTCGAAGTGCTTGACAAACAAAAAAACGACAATCCAAAACAATGAGAATATTAAAATACGCACTGTCCTTCACGCTGCTGGCTGCAATGGCTGTCACAGCATCCGCCCAAAACTACTTCAACAGCCGCTCTCTGGCAAATAAGTTGAAGAAAGGGACAACACCCGAATGCGAAATCGTCGCTGTGGACAATTCGGAATCTCTTCTTCACACCGCCGACTCCATCGCCGCCCTCTCCGACAACAACCGCCCAAACATCATGTTTCTGCCAGTGGTGTTCACGTCATACAAGATAATGCAGCCGATGGCTCTGGAACAGCCCGACACTGTCGCATCGCTGACAAAACACGAAATGCCGACAATAGAAATCGACAATGAATGGATTGAAAACCTCTCTTGGCGAAACCGCTTCGAGAACGAGCATCTGCAACGTCTCGCCGTGGAATCGCCATGGCTCGTCCCCTACAACCTGAGTATGCTGCCCGAGCCTCCGAAACAATATGAGGCGAAACTCGACGTGAAGAAAAACATCCTTACCATCGAGGTGCGCAAACTTGAAGTTCCGGAAGCCGCTCCCGAGCATGATTTGAAACGCAAAAACTGGATACACGCCTTCGACGCCACGCTACAGTTCTCACAAGCGTATATGACCGACAACTGGTATCAAGGCGGCGAAAAAAACATCAACCTTCTGGCTCATCTGTGGTACAATTTGAAACTGAACCAAACACTGCACCCTCGCTTGCTGTTTGACTTGACCACGCAATACAAACTCGGTGTCAACTCGGCTCCCGCCGATGAGTTAAGAGGCTACAACATCAACGAGGACCTGTTCCAGTTAAACATGCAGTTCGGTATCAAGGCAACCAAACGATTCTACTACAGTATGAATATGCAGTTCAAGACACAGATGCTGCAAAATTTCCAGACCAACACGTGGAAGATGAAGGCTTCGCTGCTCACACCGGGCGAGCTCAACGCCGGTGTCGGTATGGCATACAGCACCAAGAACAAACGCGGCAACGTGACGTTCGACGCCTCGCTGTCGCCACTTTCCTATAACATGAAGATGTGGCGAGCAAACTACAAGCTGCTCGACGACAATGGAGAAATGCTCCACCCCGACAAATTAGAGCATCAGGTCGGTTCGAGCGGTGAAGTGAAATTCGGATGGGCAATGACCCGCAACATCTCACTCAGCTCGCGCATATTCGCATTCTCCGACTATTCGTATCTGCAAGGCGATTGGGAAACCACTCTGAGCTTCTCAATCAACAAATTTCTGTCAACGCAGATTTATGCCCACGTGCGCTTCGACGACTCACAGAAGATTACCGACAACAACAATTCTCATTGGCAATTCAAGGAAGTGTTCAGTTTCGGCCTTCAATATAAATTCCGATAAATGCGCCTCGCTGCCGCCTGCATACTGGCTGCATTCATTGCCTGCTTCCAAAGCGCAGCGGCAATTGAAATCCCCGACACAGCGACGGTGCTGCCGGGCTATGCCTCGCGCATCGACGCCTCGCGCAGAATTCTCGACGGAGCGACCGACAACCTGACCGGGCTGTGGAACTATCCAGAGGAACAAATGGTGGTGGCAATCAGGAAATCATCGGAATTCAACTATCAGCTTATTGCCGTAGAGGCGGAAAACGAAGCCATCGACTGCGGCACCGTAATCGGCTATCTGACCACAACGGCAAACAAATCAAAGATGCGGATGTGGCTCTACTCTGTGGTCAACGGTGACAGGCTGACATCTCCTGTGGAATGCGTGGCAGAACTGAGCGACGGATCGATACTCATCCAAAAACGACGTCTGAAAATGCATATATCCGTAAACCTGACGCGTTTTCTGCCATCGGTGTTCGGAGGAGTGAGGGTTTACCCTCAAATCAAATCGACAGAAATAACACCCGGTCTCCACAAAATTGAAGACAAAAAAGAAATCTTAATATTCTAAGACTATGCGTCAAGCGTTTATCATACTCTCTGCAGTCATTGCCCTTTTGGCGTCGGCAAAAACCAACACCACACGTCCTGTGGCAGGCATCTCGGAAAAGACATTGTTGATGAAGACAATCAATGCGGAAAACGACACCGCTTCGTTTGCCGACAAAATAATCCTGTCGGGCTACAAGAAGACGGTCAACGACGCGTTTGAGTCGTTCTTTGTCGACAACCAGACGCCTTTCCTCATTTCACACCTGACGCTGAAGTTCCAGTATACAAACGCACTGACCGGACAAATCATAAAAGAAGCAACCTATGAAGTGCCGTGCGACATTCCTTCCGGGCAAATGCGGCAGCTGAGCATCCGCACTTTCGACAAGCAGCACTCCTTCTACTATGCAAACTCACGCAAGCCCAACCGTCCGGCAACGCCCTACAGCATAAGCTACAAACTTATGGCATACGACATCCGCATCACAGTGGAGAAGTAGGCGTCACTTTTTCATTTTATGCAATTTGGAAAATTGCACGCATATCGCTAATTTTGCACTATAGTTGCCAAAACAACAATAGTTTATTTGTAAATGACAGATTCCACGAAACAAGCAATGCAGTGGGAACGCCTCATCTGCAACAAGCGGCTCGGAATGGAGCGCTACCGCACCTCGTCGGCACAAACGCGCAGCGATTTCCAGCGCGACTTTGACCGGCTTGTCTTTTCATTCCCTTTCCGCCGATTGCAGAACAAGACGCAAGTGTTTCCGCTACCTGGCAGCATCTTTGTCCACAACCGCCTGACACACAGCCTGGAAGTGTCAAGTGTGGGCAAATCGCTCGCCAACGAGGTGTATATCCAGCTGCAACCAAAATATGCAGGCACTGCCGCCGCCGAGAAGCTCAGCCACATTGTTGAAATTGTAGGCGCCGCATGCCTTGCCCACGACATGGGCAACCCCCCTTTCGGACACTCCGGCGAACGCACCATAGCGACATACTTCTCAGAGGGGCGTGGACAAGCCATTAAGCCTCTGCTCTCCGAAGCCGAGTGGAACGACTTTGTAAACTTCGACGGCAACGCCAACTCATTCCGTCTGCTCGCCCACCAATTCCGCGGACGGCGCGAGGGCGGACTTGCCATGACCTATTCATCGCTCGCTGCCATCGTAAAATATCCATACACGTCGACAACAACACCAAAACACGGCAAATTCGGATTTTTCAAGTCAGAACTCGACTGCTTCCGCATGGTTGCCACCGAGCTCGGGCTCATCGAGAAATCAGCCGACGTGTTTGCACGCCATCCGCTTGTATATCTGATGGAGGCTGCCGACGACATCTGCTATCAGGTGATGGACATAGAGGACGCCCACAAACTTAAAATCTTAGGCATCGAGGAAGTGACCACATTGCTCACCGGATTTTTCAATCCCGAGCGCTGCAGGCACATAACCGGTGTGCTTGACAACATCGACGACGACAATGAGAAAGTGGCATACCTTCGGTCGTGTGTGGTTGGAGAATTGGTTGGCGAATGCGCAAAAGTGTTTGTCGACAACGAAGAATGCATCCTAAACGGTGAATTTGAGGGATGCCTGATCGACCACATATCGCCGGTGGCACGCAACGGCTACGCCGAATGCTCACGCACGGCTTGGAGAAAAATCTACAACTCGCCCGACGTTGTCGACATCGAGCTTGCCGGAAACCAGATTATCACGTTCCTGCTCGACCGGCTGATTGACGCAGTGCTGCTTCCTGAAAAGAACTATTCACGCCTGTTGCTCAGCCGCATACCACACCAATACGACACCAGCTCGCCGACAACCTACGGCAAGATACAATCAGTGCTCGACCACATCTCCGGCATGACCGACGTCTATGCCCTTGACCTTTTCCGCAAGCTCAACGGCTTGAGCCTGCCGGCAGTATAAACAACATCAAAACTATGTACTTGAGAAGACTTTCAACCACAATAATTCTTATCACCATGACTGCGGTCGCAGCCATGGCATACAGCATTGAGGAAATACCCAACGTGCACCTGACTGACAAGACCCAATATGTGTCCAACCCCGACGGAGTGCTGCGCCAAACCACCGTCGACAGTCTCAACCGAAGCATCGCCCACATTTGGCAGTCATCGTCGGCTGAAGTAGTGGCAGTGGTGGTCAACTCTATCGACGGCAACGACATCGACGACTATGCAACGGCACTGTTCCGCCATTGGGGCATCGGAAAGAAGGACAACAACAACGGCGTGCTGGTGCTTGTCAGCACAGAAGAACGCAAAGCCGTGATACGCAACGGATACGGAGCCGAGGGCATTCTCCCCGACATCATCTGCGGACGCATAATCCGCGACAACATGGTGCCGCATTTCCGCGAAGGCGACTACGACGGCGGTATGCTTTCAGCGGTTGCCCGCATCGACTCCCTGCTCACCACCCCCGGTGCTGTGGCTGAGCTCAAATCAAAATACGAGAACGACGAGAAGCAAGAAAACTACAATGCATTCTACGGCTATCTGGCTCTGGCAGGGTCCGCTGCCGCAATCCTGCTGCTCTATGTGCTTTTTCTCGCATTCACACCTACCATCAAAAGCCGTTTCAACCGCTACAACAGTCTGTCCAAAATCAAGCTGTTGTACATCTGCGCCACATTCTTCACTCTCGGCATGGCACTGCCTGCACTGATTGTGCTGCTCACTGCGATGCACTATTGCCGCAACAGGCGACGCCTATGCCCCAACTGCCACTCCAAGATGCACAAACTGCCGGAAGACGAAGACAACAAATATCTGACTCCGGCACAGGATCTTGAAGAACAGCTCGAATCGATAGACTACGATGTGTGGCTTTGCGACACGTGCGGCGAAGTCGACGTGTACCCATTCCCCAACAAGCACACCATATACAGCGAATGTCAGCAATGCCACGCCCGCACATCGTATCTTGAAAGCGACCGCATTTTCTCACAGCCCAGCACCTCCAGCTGCGGCTACGGCATGCGCACATACATTTGCCGCAACTGCGGAAAAAAATCGGAAATCTACTACGAAATCCCTAAGGCGGCGGCTCCCGTGGTCATTCTCCCGATGGGCGGAGGCTCCAGAGGTGGTGGCTTCGGAGGCGGAGGAAGTTTCGGCGGAGGCTCCACCGGTGGAGGAGGCGCTTCTGGAGGCTGGTAGAAAGCAACTTAAAAGACGAAAAACAAACAACCAACTATTTTTATATTATCTATGAGACAATTATTGATTGCTTGCGTGGCACTGGCGGCAGCATTGCCAGCAGCGGCACAGACCACAAAGGAGGAAATGCTGGCTTCTCCTGAGAAAACAGCCGGCGTGTATTATGCCTATCCGGCTCCAGAGTCAACAGACCACTACACAAAAGCACCCAAAGGCTACACTCCATTCTACATCAGCCACTTCGGACGCCACGGCTCCCGCTACCTGATCAGCGACTCGGAATACACCAACCCGATGGAGACACTCGAACGTGCCGACAAAGCCGACGCCCTCAGTCCGTTGGGCAAAGACGCACTCAAACGACTGCACGAAATCTATGCAGAGGCAGCCGGACGCAACGAAGACCTCTCACCGCTCGGCGTGCGCCAACACCGCGGTGTGGCAGAACGTATGTTCACCGCATTCCCTGAGGTTTTCAAGGGCGACCGTTCCATCGAAGCCCGATCATCAGTAGTGTTGCGCTGTGCCATGAGCATGGCGGCATTCGGCGACCAACTCAAGGAGCTCAACCCCAAATTGAAGATTTCCTACGAATCGTCGCAGAAATACATGCCTTATCTGACCGGACGCACCGACGAGGCCAACGCTTTCTGCGGGAAGAAGGGCATCTGGCGCGCCGCCTACAATAATTTCCGCGCGTCGCAGACCAATGCCGACCGCTTTATCGCCGCTTTGTTTGCCGACAAGCAGTATGCCAAACAATATGTAGAGTCAAAAGAACTTATGTGGCAATTCTACTGGGTTGCAGCCGACCTCCAGAATATGGAGACACCGATACGTCTTTACGACCTGTTCACCAGCGAGGAGCTGTTTGACCTGTGGCAGTGCTTCAACTATCAGTTCTACTCCACCTGCGCAAACCACGCCGACTCAAACGGCTCTGTCCGCGACAGCTCGAAACCGCTGCTCCGCAACATCATTGAGAGCGCCGATGCAGCTATCGCCAATCCGTCGCAGGCAGCCACTCTGCGTTTCGCCCACGACTCCAACATCACGCCACTCGCTGCTCTGATGGGCATCGAGACCTACGATGTGGCATGGCGCGAACCGGAAACGCTCTATCAGCACTGGTCCGACTTCAAGGTTTCGCCAATGTGCGCCAACCTCCAAATCGTGTTCTTCAACAAGAAAGGCGGCACAACCGACGACATTCTCGTAAAAGTGCTGCTCAACGAGCATGAGGTGCATATCCCAGTAGCCACCACCCAGTTCCCTTACTACCGCTGGACCGACGTGCGT
>OGJV01001189.1_pt1 | contig 11582 bp, 9 predicted proteins | sample 1572271 | NCBI WGS metagenome assembly OGJV01 (sample SAMEA2582107, study PRJEB24529) | metagenome | biome: Human gut stool | place: China | collected 2011
AATGTATTTGCCAATATGGCGGGCGGCCGCCTGTGGGGTACACTGTTCTTTGTATTTATGACCTTTGCCAGCTTTTCTACCATCATTGCTGTGTTCCAGAACATTCTGGCCTGCCTGCAGGAAAGCTTTGGCTGGAGCCTGAAACGCGCCTGTGCCGTTGGAACGGTGTTCATCCTGCTGGCCAGCGTGCCCTGCATTCTGGGCTTTAACCTGTGGAGCGGTGTGCAGCCCATGGGTCCCGGCAGCACCGTGCTGGATGCTGAGGACTTTTTGGTCAGCAACCTGCTGCTGCCCATTGGCAGCTTGATCTACCTGCTGTTCTGCGTAACCAGGTGGGGCTGGGGCTTTGATAACTACTTAACCGAAGCCAATACCGGCAAGGGCCTGCGCCTGCCGCGGTGGTTCAAGCCGTATTTCAGCGTGGTGCTACCGCTGCTGATCGTGTTTATTCTGGTGCAGGGCCTGTAAAATAAAGCCGTACCGGAACCCGGCAAACCGCAAAAAAATACCTGCCTGCTGCAAACTGCCCAAAAGGCATGGCGTGGCGGGGGGGATTTTTTTGAGGGATTTTGTTAATAATGTGTCAAATACCCCTTGCGCAAACCGCAGATTCTGCGTATAATATAGGCAGGGCAAAAGGGGCTGTCTGCCCCCTGTGCCAAACAGTACCAAAGCACAAGGCTAATATAAATTACCGAGAGGAGTTTTTTACCATGGGTTTGGGCAAAAAGACGATTGATGACGAAAACTACGCTGGCAAGCGCGTGCTTGTCCGCTGCGATTTCAATGTCCCGATGAAGGACGGTGTGATCACCAACGACAACCGCATCAATGCGGCTCTGCCGACCATCAAAAAGCTGATCGCTGACGGCGCAAAGGTTATCCTGTGCAGCCATCTGGGCAAGCCGAAGAACGGCCCCGAAGCCAAGTTCAGCCTGGCTCCCGTTGCTGTTCGCCTGAGCGAAAAGCTGGGCCAGCCGGTTACCTTTGCTGATGACGACAACGTTGTTGGCAACCAGGCCAAGGCTGCTGTTGCCACCATGGGCAACGGCGATGTTGTTCTGCTCCAGAACACCCGTTTCCGCAAGGAAGAAACCAAGAATATCGACACCTTCAGCGAAGAGCTGGCCAGCCTGGCTGACGCTTACGTTGACGATGCTTTCGGCTCCTGCCACCGTGCACACTGCTCCACCGCAGGTGTGACCAACTATGTTAAGGATACCGCTGTTGGCTACCTGATGGAAAAGGAAATCAAGTACCTGGGCAACGCCGTCAACAACCCGGAGCGCCCCTTCACCGCTATTCTGGGCGGCGCTAAGGTTGCTGATAAGCTGAACGTTATCTCTAACCTTCTTGAGAAGTGCGATACACTCATCATCGGTGGTGGTATGGCTTACACATTCCTCAAGGCTAAGGGATATGAGATCGGTAAGTCACTTGTTGACGAGACAAAGCTTGACTACTGTAAGGAAATGATGGAGAAGGCTGAGAAGCTTGGCAAGAAGCTTCTGCTTCCAGTAGACTCTGTTATGATCGACGATTTCCCTAACCCAATTGACGATCCTACAATCGCTACAACTATCTGCGATGCAGACAAGATGGATGCATCTAAGGAAGGCTGCGATATCGGACCTAAGACAATCGAGCTTTACTCAGAGGCTGTTAAGACAGCTAAGACAGTTGTATGGAACGGACCTATGGGTGTATTCGAGAACCCGGTTCTTGCAACAGGTACAAAGGCAGTTGCAGCAGCACTTGCTGAGACAGACGCTACAACAATCATCGGTGGTGGTGATTCTGCAGCAGCTGTTAACCAGCTTGGCTATGGCGACAAGATGAGCCACATCTCAACAGGTGGTGGAGCTTCACTTGAGTTCTTGGAAGGTAAGGAACTGCCAGGTGTTGCAGCAGCTAACGATAAGTAATTATATTTAAGGAGATAAAAGAAATGGCAAGAAAGAGAATTATTGCAGGTAACTGGAAGATGAACATGACTCCATCAGAGGCTGTAAAGCTTGTTGAGGAGTTAAAGCCATTAGTAGTAAATGATGATGTAGATGTAGTTTACTGTGTACCAGCTATTGACATCGTTCCTGTTGTTGAGGCTGTTAAGGGCACAAACGTACATGTTGGTGCTGAGAACTTCTACATCGAGGACAAGGGTGCTTACACAGGTGAGATCAGTGCACCAATGCTTGTAGATGCAGGCGTGAAGTATGTAATCATCGGACATTCAGAGCGTCGTGAGTACTTCAAGGAAGACGATGCATTCCTGAACAAGAAGGTTAAGAAGGCAATCGCTTCCGGACTTACACCAATCCTTTGCTGTGGTGAGACATTGGAGCAGAGAGAGATGGGCGTAACAATGGATTGGATCAGACTTCAGATCAAATCTGACCTTGCAGGCGTTGCAGCAGATGATGTAAAGAACCTTGTAATTGCTTATGAGCCAATCTGGGCAATCGGTACAGGTAAGACAGCTACATCTGATCAGGCTGAGGAAGTATGTAAGGGTATCCGTGAACTCATCGCTGAGGTTTATGACACAGATACAGCAGAGGCAGTTCGTATTCAGTACGGCGGTTCTATGAACGCCGGCAATGCGAAGGAGCTTCTTGCAAAGCCAAACATCGATGGTGGTTTGATCGGTGGTGCTTCTCTGAAGGCTGAGTTCGGTCAGGTTGTAAATGCATAATAAGTATTGATATACTTTGGTATTGATGTATAAACAGACTGTCTGTTCACATGTATGTGTGAGCAGGCAGTTTTTTTGTAAATGATTTGTAAATCCTATAATTTGGATGAGAAATCTGAGAATAGATGTGTTAAGATAAGAATATCTGGGAATCGAAATTCCTATTTTGTGGATAAGTAAGGGGAACAGATATGCAGAAGACAAGAATCTTAATTGTAGAAGATGAGACAGCAATTGCGAAGATGATCGCGATGAATCTTCGTGTGGCAAATTACGATGCGGTAATCTATGAAGATGGTGCAGAAGCGGCAAAGGGATTAGAACAGGATCATGCATATGACCTTGCGTTGTTAGATGTGATGGTTCCGGGTATGGATGGATTTACATTGCTTCCAATCGTGCAGGAGTATGGAATTCCGGTTATCTTCCTGACAGCGAAGGATGATCTGGCGTCGAAGATCCAGGGCTTAAAAGGCGGTGCGGAAGATTATATTGTAAAGCCATTCGAAGTACTGGAGCTTCTGGTACGGATTGAGAAGGTGCTTGCCCGTACAAAGCCGGAAGAGCATACATTATCGGTGCTGAATCTGGAGATTGACTTCGAACAGCATACCGTCCGGCAGGATGGCAAAGAAGTATCACTAAAACCGATGGAATTCGAACTACTGGCTGTGCTTGCCAAAAACAAAAACCGCGCGATATCCAGAGAGAATCTGCTTCGCATGGTCTGGGGCGTCGAATATATAGGCGAGACACGTACCGTGGATGTTCATATCGGACAGCTTCGGAAGAAACTGAATCTGGCAGATCATATTAAGACTGTATCAAAGCTCGGATACAGATTGGAGGAGTAAGTTGAAACTTCAAACATGGATTACATGGCTTTGCTGTATGGCAGTTTTAATTGCAACAATCATCGTAGATGTGCTTGTTTGGAATGTCGAGCGGAAAAATATAATGAGTGAGGCGACCTCAAATGCCTTAAATGAGATGTATTCTCTTGCGGATGCGTATAATCAGACGTTTGAGCGAAGTCAGTTTACAAGTAACTCGGATGAAGTTATGGATATACAACTACAGTATTTCTTCAAGACAAGATTGGATGAATACACAATCTGTGTCCGCTATCAGGAGATAGATGGAACTTTGGTCAATGATGCCGAGCACGGGTATTTTGTATATAATCATACGGTTCTTTCTCTGGATGATGTTGAGAATAACGATTATAATTCGATTGCGAATGAAACGATTTCCTATGGAACGCTACACTATCAGGATTCCGAATATCTAATCTGTAAATATACGACGAAAAACAGATTAAGCATCTATCATCTGACGTGCATTGATTATGCAAAGGATAAACTTCGAAATCTGACGATGTATATGATTGTAATCACATTTAGTGTTATGGTTGTAATGAGTATCATTGTCGCGTTGATTCTCCGGCATAGTCTTCGTTCACTCAAGGAACTGAACGCGACAGCCGCGGATATTGCGAAGGGAAATTATGACAAGCGTGTGAATGTCAGAGGGAAAAATGAAATTGCGACACTTGGTACGACTTTTAACCAGATGGCGGAAGCTGTCGAGACACGTACAAAGTCATTGGAGGAATCGGAACGGCAGAAGACGCTTTTCATGGGGAATCTGACACATGAGCTGAAAACTCCGCTTGCCGCAATCTCCGGGTATGCGCAGACCTTGCTTACCGTGCGGCTGGATGAGGCGGATGAAGCTGAGGCACTTGGCTATATCGACGAGGAATGCAAGCGGCTTGAACGTTTGTCGAAGAAGATGCTGCGCCTGTTGGAACTTGATACGGAGCAGAAACTGGAATTGCATGAGATTCCGGTCAGACAGCTCTTTGAACGGACGGGGCGTTTGTGCCGGAAGCTACTAGAGACAAAAGGTGTCACGCTTCAGTATGAGGAACACGGTGAGTGTTTCCTGGTGGAGGAAGATCTGATGACTGAAGTGCTTGTGAATCTCGTGGATAACGCAAATAAGGCAAGCAAGCAGGGAGATACGATCCGGTTGATTGCGAATGATCATCAGATTCTGGTGCAGGATACAGGATGCGGAATTCCGGAAGAGGAGCAAAAGAAGATTCTGGAGCCTTTTTATATGATTGACAAATCGCGCAGCCGGAAGAACGGCGGTGCCGGGCTGGGACTGGCGCTTACGGCATTAATCCTGAAACGGCATGATGTGACATTGGCAATCGAGAGTGAGGAAGGAAAAGGCACGTCGATGATGTTGAATTGTCCGGTAGGCTAGTTCGGGTGAGATGGCGATAATATTTTGATATGTCGTACTTATTGATATGTATGAGCATAATTCTAATATATGATATTGGTAATTGGTTGAATAAATGGCATATTGGGAGGGTTGCTCCGGATATGCCATTTTTTATGAATTTACAATTTGTTTAAATAATGATGAATACTCGATGTGGTATGAAGTGTTAACATAACATCAACATACAGAGAAACATATTTATCATGCTTAAAAGCCAGATAAATATCATTGAAACTCACTAAAACTAATAGTAAGAAGAGCAGAAAGGAATAACAACCATGAGAAAATATAAACGTATTGCAAGTATCTTCGTTGCAGCCACACTTACCGCATCATTATTTGCGGGGTGCCAGAAGAGTCCGGAGAAAGAAATCGTATCGAATAAAGATATGGATAATATGATCGAGCAGGCACAGGATACGCAGTCGTCAACAACCGAGGTTGCGCAGGTTGCCAAGGATTATGATACCTACCAGACTGATATCAAGGATGACAGCCTGCATGTGACAGTCCATGCGGACGCACAGGTAGATATCCCGGATACGAGTCAGTTGTCAATCTTCCGTGTACAGCAGATGCAGTTTGATCAGGCGTTTCTCGATCAGGTACGGACTACTTTATTTGGAGAGCAGACATTGTATGACGGAACGTGCTTGAGTCAGTTGACAAAAGCGGATTATGAGTCCGAGATTCAGGCCGGAAAAGATGACATTGCGGAAATTCAAAACAATAACTTATATTCGGATGATGATAAAGAGGTTATGATACAGGAGCGGCAGTCTAACATTGATGAATGTCAGGCAAAGTATGAGACTGCACCAGAAGCAATCAACTATACCGGCAGTCCATCGGATAATCAGATTCACAGTATTTCAGAGCTTGTATCAAACAATCCATCCAATGAATATTATTCATGGCAGAGTGAATTTGATGGTGCAAATGCCAGTATCTTTTACGGAATCAACGATGCTTCCAATGGTTCATATCAGTCACTGTATCTGCAGAACAATGAGAACTATGGAAATCTGATTCGATATCGAAGCTCAAAACTTGGATATATTAATGTTGGTTCCTCTGTTATGAGTGGTGGAAATTACTCAGATGCAGTACCGGAAGAATATAAGTTTGCAATGGAGGAAGCACGCTGGGTATGGCCGGCAGATGAGGATATGCCGATTGACAAAATCAGCGAAGAAAGCGGTATGGCAAAAGAGAATTTCATCGAGAATACGAAAGATGTGACAACGATTTCCGAAGCGGATGCCAGACAGAAGGCAGAAGATCTGTTGCATTCTTTAGGGATGCATGATTTTACATATTATAGCGGTGGACTTGTCACGGAAGTGACAGAGTATAACAAAATTGAAGCCCTGCGTCAGAGCCTTGGTGGAGCTCCATATCGAACAGTCTATGCTTTCCGGTATCAGCGATGTATCGATGGTGTTTTCGTAAACAACGACGGTGGAAGCAAGATCGTTGATGAATGGCAGGGAGATACTTATAGCAAAAAATTATGGTCGACCGAAGATGTAGTAGTCTTCGTAGATGACGATGGCATCGTTGGATTTGATTATCTTGTTCCACTGGAAGTTACCGATACGGTTGTAGAAAAATCAACATTGAAGAACTTTGATGAGGTCAAGGATATCTTTGAACAGATGGCAATTACAATGAATGCGGTGAATTCGGAAGAGGCAAGTGACGGAAATGTAACGATTGATATTGATTCTGTGAAGCTTCGCTATACAAGAATCAGCGAGAAAGACAGCTTTGATACCGGACTTTTGGTTCCGGTCTGGGATTTTATCGGAACAAAAACAGACCAATATGGATATGAGGTTCAAAACGCAGTTATTATGTCCATCAATGCGATTGATGGTTCGGTGATTGACCGAAGTCTTGGGTATTAGAAAACGAAAAAATGGGATTTATGATGAATGACAAAAGGAATATTGTTCTTTTATCAATCAACGCAATCGATGGAACCGTCATTGATAAAGATCTGGGGTATTAAATGAACAGTTTTGAGACAGACGTGAAACGAGCGATAATTTCAAAAGGATTTCTAGCAGGATTTGTGTTAGAGCTTCTTATCTTCTGGAAGGTAGGCGGTGACTCGGAGTTATTCCGGGTGACCGTTCCTGTCATATCCACGTTTCCATATGCAACTGCATGGCTTGCCGATTATCAGAGCGGGTATATCAAGGCATATCTGCCAAGGTGTGGAAGAACGTCCTATATCTGTGGTAAGTTCCTTGCATGTGGGATTGCAGGCGGATTGGTTGAGATGCTTCCGTGCCTGTTATACCTGCGTTTTGCCAAGAACGCCGCAGCATTAAATCCGTTGCTTATTTTCTTCTCAGCGATGGTGTGGGCGCTGCTTTCCGCGACACTTGCGGCAATCTCGAACAGCCGTTATATCGCGTATGGCGGAAGCTTCGTCATCTATTATATTCTGGTAATCCTGCATGACCGGTATTTCGAGGACATCTACTGTCTGTATCCATACGAGTGGATCCAGTTTCAGCATACTTGGCTCTTCGATGAGCAGGGCATAGTGATCCTGCTTAGCAGTCTGTCGGCTCTGCTGTTTTTGATCTATTACAATACGGTAAGGAGGTACATTGAACGTGTATAAGCTAAGACAGATTCTACTTACCGCGTTTGCAAATTTCAGAAGATGGAAGAAGAATCCGCAGATCATACTGGCGTTCTGCCTTGCATTTATCGTAAGCTTCCTGCTTTCCGACAAGGTGCTTGTATTCGCGAAGGAGCATGACACGATCCTGCAGATGGCAGAGCCGTTCATCTGGACATTCGGCGATGCACAGTCGGTGCTGATCATCTCGTTACTCTTGCTTTTGTTATTTGCAGATATGCCGAACCTTGGAAATGATGTCCCGCTTTTTCTGGTGCGTATTGATCGGAAGGTATGGGTGCTTGGACAGATCCTGTATCTGATACTCGCAACGTTTCTGTTCCTTTGCTTTATCCTGCTTTCTACCTGTATCTTGGCGAGCAGTCAGGCATTTGTAGCAAATATGTGGAGCGATACAGCAGCAGTGCTTGGGTATTCGAACATCGGCTATGAGCTGAATGTGCCGTCGTTCGTGAAGGTGATGGAGTTGAATTTCCCGTATCAGGTGATGTTCCACATATTCGGACTGATGCTTGGGTATTCGATCGTGATGGCAGGAATCATATTATTTTTCAACATGGTGAAGGACAACGGCGGTATGATCGCAGGTATCATCTATTCGGGATTCGGGTTCCTGCTGACACCGGATACACTGTCGGATATCCTGCATATCCCGGCGGTGCAGTCGCGGTATGCAAATATCATATTCGGCTGGATATCACCACTCAACCATGCCACGTATTACATGCATAGCTTTGGCTATGATAATCTGCCGAAACTATGGGTATCGTATGTATTTTTTGCAGGGGTGGCACTTTTGATATTTATATTGTGTCTGCTCCGGATCCGCAGGTATACGTTCCAGTTTACAGGAACACAGTTACGATAATTACATTATGTAAATTAAATGACATATCACTCATGTTGAATATGGTTCACGGATAGAATAACAAGGAAATGAGGTTCCTAGATAGATGGAAGAAACCAGAAATGAAAACGGACAAGAAAATAGCATTGAAAAAGTGCACGAACGCAAACAGGGAATCGTCGTGGAACATGTCTACAAATCCTTCGGGAAAGAGCATGTGTTAGTCGATGTGAATCTGGAGATTCCACCGGGGAAGATCTACGGCGTGGTTGGAAATAACGGGAGCGGAAAAACCGTGCTGATGAAATGCATCTGCGGATTTATGCATCCGGACAAGGGGCAGATCTATGTCGGGGTCACCCCTTTCTGGAAGGAATGTGATTTCCCGGACAAGCTCGGTGTGATTATCGAGACACCGGGATTTCTGCCAGCGTTAAGTGGATATAAGAACCTGAAGATTTTAGCGGATCTGAAAGGCAGGATCGGGAAAAATGAGATTATCGAGACATTACAGCGCGTCGGCTTAAATCCTAAGATGAAAAAGCCGGTTTCGAAATATTCGCTTGGTATGCGGCAGAGACTTGGTATCGCACAGGCGATCATGGAGAACCCGGACGTGCTGATCTTGGACGAGCCATTTAACGGACTTGATAAAGCAGGAGTCGCGGAGATGCGGCAGCTCTTATTATCCCTGAAGGAAAGCGGCAAGGCAATCATGCTGGCAAGCCATAATGCACAGGATATCGAGATGCTGTGTGATTATGTACATGAAATGGAGGACTGGAAATGAAACGAAAGCATATAGCGAGGAAAATATTTGCGATGACAATCGCGGCAACGATGTGTATGGGATTATCTCCGGCAGGAAGTGTTCTTGCAGCATCCAATCAGATGGTATCCTATACCGCAGTGCAGGCAGATCCTACCCAGCCGACGACACAGGAGCCCGCAACCACACAGGCAGACACAAACACAAAGGATGACAAGGATACACAGAGCGAGACAGTGACATTGAACATTGACAATGAGAACCAGTACGATGGCATGGAGAAGCCTTATGCACAGGGCTATGTACCAACCAATGCCAACGGATCGGTTCGGATTGTATTTCCGATACTCAGTGAAGGAGAACTTCGGGGGAACACATTACGGGCGGCACTTAATCTAGGCGATGCGCAGACAGCACCGTTCGTATTTAAAAACTACGAGAAGGATATCCGGTTGCAGACCGTCAAGGTAAATGCAAATACCAAAGAGGTTTCCGCCTACGTGGCGGATTTCACCGTGGAATTAAAGGGAAAGCGGACAAATGGCTCTTATCCGGTAATCTTGAAGGTCACAGCGAAGGATACAAAGGGCAATGCAGTGGAGCAGGAATTTACCACGTATGTGACGATCAGTGATGGCATCGATCCGGATGCAACAACGGAGGAAGTGACAGAGCCTGCGACCGAAGAACTTCCGACATTTGCTCCAAAGGTTATGGTAAAATCGTATAAATATTCAAAATCAGAGATTCAGCCGGGAGATGAAATAAAGGCAGATATCGTCCTGCTCAACACAAGCAAAGAAAATACAGTAAAAAACATGACTATTGCAGTGACTGCTGATACGGAGAGCTTTACCCTGCTCAGCCAGTCCGACAGCGTCTATATCGAGAAGCTGGCTCCACAGGAGGAGACAACAATCACATTTTCTTACCGGATCAACGCGAAGACCGCTGCAGGACAATACGATTTAGGACTCGCCATGGACTATGCGGATGGCGATGGAAATACATATTCTACCTCAGGTAAAGCGAAGATCACGGTGCAGCAGTCTTCCGAGATGCAGTTTGACGAACTCAGCTTTCCAAGTGAGGTAGTCGTGGCGGATGTTGTGGAAGCGAAAGTGCAGGCAATGAACTTAGGAAGAAGTAAGATCTATAATGTACGGGCCGAGATCGCGGCAGATGGATTGAAGCCACAGGGAACGATCTTCATCGGAGATATGGAGGCAGGAACCGCGGCAACCGGAAGCACACAGGTATCCGTCAGCTCACTGTCCGGAAGCAAGCTGTATGGAAATGCCGAAGGCACGGTCACCTATTATTACGAGGATGAAAGCGGCAAAGAATATACGGAGGAAGCGACATTTACCACAACGATCAAATCCCCATTTTCGGATCAGAAGGAAGAGACAACACCGGACAATACGAACCAGTGGTGGGTGATCATGGCAGTTGTGATTGGCTGTATCGCAGTTGCCGCAGGTGTGATCATTGTACGGAAGATACACCTTAAGAAGCAAGATGAGGAAGATACGGAATAAATTTTCCGGAGAAATCAGTGTGGAGCAATTAGACAGATTATGAAGATACGAGAGTTTCTGCGCCTGCGCCGACAGCAGGATGCAGTGAAGATTATAATTTTATATGTAATCGCAATCGGAGTCTGCTGTGGATTCCTGATCCGGGATGGCTTGCGCTATGCGCAGATCACCCGGACGAAAGAGGAATTCAAACTGATTGGAAATGATCAGGTGCTTACAGACAGCAAGGTACAGCGGGTGCGCGAGATCGAGGGCGTCACAGATGTAAGCTATGATGTGAGTGATTCCGTCACGGTGTCATATCAGGCGAACACGACATCCTTCGAGGCGGAGCTCTTAAGTGAGGCATATATACAGGAGGTCTATGGTATCACACAGGAAGGTTCAACAACGACCTATTATGCGAACACCGCCGCGTATAAGCAGATCTGTCAGAGCCTGTCACAGAATATCGCGCCGATTCAGACAGATGAGCTTACTGTGACGTATACTTCTTCGACGGAGCAAAGCCAGAGTGCAAACCAGCCGACAGATAGTGGCAGTGATGCATCACAGGCAGGAGGCAGCCGTACCGCACGGATCGTACAAGCGGATATCGGTGGGGACACACCGTTTATCTGTGCGATTGGAGATCCGGTTACGCTTAAAGCCTCCGGGAATCTGCGCATCCGGATTGCCAGACAGGATCAAAGCCAGAAGGTATTGACACTTGCCGGGAATCTGTCCTTCTCGAACGATAACGCACTGGAGATCTATCAGGCACAGGCGAAGCT
>OGJV01001190.1_pt1 | contig 11570 bp, 15 predicted proteins | sample 1572271 | NCBI WGS metagenome assembly OGJV01 (sample SAMEA2582107, study PRJEB24529) | metagenome | biome: Human gut stool | place: China | collected 2011
CAGGGTCTTACAAGGGCACAGGGCTTATTCTATAAGGTGAAGCCGTTGCGCAAAATGTTTATAATAGTGTTAACATCGTCCATCAGCATATTTGAAGTGTCTGCAAATTTGACGTTCACCAACTTTGTAAAACCTACAACGTCTTTGACCTTAGTCAGACGTGAAGAAGCGGTTTCAACGCCTGTACTTGTTATGGTCTTCTTTTGCAGAACGATGTAAGGTGTCAAGCCCATAAGGTAAGTTGAATCGAACTTTGAACCGCCAAGCACTCTTACTTCTTGTTTCTGAGTTCTGAAAAGAACATCGGTGCACGGTTCAACCTCTTTTGTATATACGATTCTGTCTTCACAGGTCAACACATATACACCACAACCACCAAGTAAGTTGACCCTCAGTTCAAGGGCAACGGTGTGTCCTATAAGGTCAACAGGCAACGTTTCAAGACCGATGAATGGTACAAACATATTCAAGTCTGTATCATAGTCAGCCGTGCTTTCTGTGACGTTTGGAATATCAACAGAACCGAATGAAATCACCTTTGTATCAGAAGCCAAGTTGAAAACGTTTGTATCTACTTGGAAATTACCGCACATCAGTTTTGACGTAGAACCTTTTTCAACAGGAAAGAAGAATCTTTTTACCCTATTCACGTAGTCGCCAAGGTCGTAAGAAATCGGGTCTTCTTTCGTACTTGCCGAATCGCCTGTGTATGGTACAAAACGAGCGGTGGCAAAGTCTTCAAGATTCTGTTCATTCAACACATAAGCGTTGATAAAACCATACTTCTTTGTCGGTGTTGTCTGTGGGTTCGCCACACCGTCAACAACTATAAACCAATCGTCTGCATCAGCACTTCCTACCGTTGGTGTTATTGTACCTGTTGCAGTCAACTTGTCTTCACTTATAGTCATTTGTACTACACGACCACCTGTTAAACTGTTATATCCTGTTATGGTACACTTTGGCGCATCATCAAAGATGTTTCCACTATCAGCCGTTAACGTGATAGTGAGCGGTTCACCAACGAAACAGTATGTAGGCTTTGTTACAGGCGTACACCCCGACAAGTTGTAGTCTATTCGCAAAGCCTGTTTTGTTTCGCCTGTGATAATTATCGGGTGATTGAAGTCAACATCGGGCAAAGTAACAGAAGCGTTTGATGTAGCCGTGTCCGTGTCTCCAACGTCATTGATTACAACGTTAACAGTTACAGGTACGTTCTTATTGCTTCCATCTGTGGCAACGTAGGCACAGGACACGTTCAACATCACCTTTTTAGAAGACAGATTCACAGTCACAGAAGAACCGTCCACGGTGTGTGATTCTGTAGCGTCTTTGATGTTGTTAGTCACCGTTGGTTCTGTAGGTGTTGGCGGTGTTGGCGGTGTTGGCGGTGTTGGCGGTTCACTCGCTTTGGTCTTACCGTCCAAGGTAGCAAAGCCACCGTAGGAATCAGTCTCGAGGGTGAATGTTGCAACGTTACCCGAAACGGTCATATTTTCCGTGGTAGCGTCTGCAAATGGGTCATCGGGGTCTGCACCGTAAGTTACAGTAGGCACACCGTCAAAGGCAAAACCGTTTTCACAGGTCAACGTTATAACTGTGTTATTTCCCTGTACTTCTGCTTTGTAGGTCGTGTGCTCAACGTTGTTGGTGACTTTTACAGGTGTTACAGGCTCAACAGGTGAACCACTTGCGTAAAGGGTGAATGTTGCGTCACCTGTGAAAATAGATGTAGGGCTGAATCTCCAAGAGATAAACGTACCATCGCTTGTGATTCCTGTCATTCCACCGTTCATTACCTTTTGGTCTTCATCAGCCGAAACTTTTTTAGCTTTTACGTCAAAAGTCTGTGGTGTACCGTTGTAAGTAACAGAAAATTCACCTGTTTTCACGTTATCTTCAAAATAGCAACCGTTAACGGCTTTTGCCCTCATAGCGACCCATCCCGAACCATCGTTTGTGTATGTTGTCGGGTTATTTTCAACGCCTGTGCACTTGTCAAAATCATATGTAATATTGTAAGTACTTGCCATTATCTATTACCTTTAATCGTTATCATAACTATCGAACCATCGTCCGTTAATTCATTCAAAGGGAACTGAATCTTTTCTTTCTGCGTTCTTACGTCACAGACAGGCTTGTAGTCACCATCGTACTTGTGTGGTGAATCTGTGGCGTAAATCTCGCCTGCAGCTTCAAGAATCTGTTCTTTGAATGTAGTCAGAGAATCACAGGACAAAGACAAATAAGCCTTGTCACCGTCATATCTTACGGAATCAATAAAGTAATAACGCCCTATTGATTCTACGTAGCACATTGTAAAGCCGTTGACCTTACCACGCACGCAAATAACAGGCGTTAAGAAATCCATTTCTGAAATCTTGCCTGTGATAGTAACAGGGTCGCCAAGAACCTTGTTTATCTTATTGCGTTGACCATTGTATTTATAAAACAGTACGTTCATAGTTCTGCAGTTTTATAGTTACCGAACCGTGCAAATTAACGATTCCTTGAATGATTGCGTTCACGTTCTGAAACGTCTGCTTTGAATTTGAAACAGAACCCTTTGAAAGATTCCGTCCAACCAATATGCAGCCCTGTGTGTCCTTTGGGTAATTACCTGGATGAATCATAATTCCGACACGTCCTTTTACTTGCAACAGGAACGGCATATTTCGACCGAACTTGTTTGAATACTGATACCCGATTCTGTACGTACCCGCATCAATACAAGGGTGGTTCACGTTCTTGGGAGGTTCCAAAGTATCGCACAGGTAAGTATCACCATCATATAATTTACCAATAGTGTACTTGTCATTCTGAAAGATTCTTTCTAGTACTAACATAGCTAATTAATTTAAAAGTAAAAACGGTGACACACCGTAAGAATGTGCCACCGTCCCAAATTAGGCAACAAAGAACAAGACAAAGTTTTCGTTTGTGTCGTTGAAGTAGCCGGCATCGAACTTATAGTAATTGTTGAAGAACTCAGCCTTTGCGTTGTAGTTGGTAGTTACACGCTTGTCAAGATTGCACACACCGAGTGCGTCACGATCGAACATCACACCAAGTACACCACAGATGTTAATGTCGTGATTTCCGCTTGTCTTGATGTTGATTGCAGAAGTGTGAGTAAAACCGTAGTCTTTGCCTGTACCTTGCCAAGAAGCAACGGTTTCAGCGTTTGGCAACAGAACCTGTTCTTTGTTGTAGGTATCTGCATACAAGTAAGCCTGTGCACCCTTTGCAAAGTCAGACAACAGGACGGTATGCAGTGAATCCTTAGGGGTGAAACGTTCCTTACCACCAATGTTGAAGAGTGTAGAAATAGACTGCAAGCGGTCTGCGTACAACCCCATCTGATAAGAAGCAAAGCGAATGAAATCGCCATCGGTCAAACACTTGTCAGCGGTCAAAGTTGTACCCTTTGCCTTGTTGTAGAGATACAACAGGTTCACACATCTTACGGTTGAAGTCGAACCGTAGTTCACGGCTTTGCCTGTGCCTGTGAATGCTGCTGCGTCTGCAAACAGGGTTTCACCCACCATATTGTTGATAGTACGCATAATAAGTGCGTCTGTCTTGATAGTCATTGATTTCTCAACTGCTGAGTAAATCATAGACAAGAAGCCGTTCAACTGTGCGGCATTGCTGAAAGATTCCTTTACCTGTCGTTCTGTGATAGAAACAGGAACTTCAAAAGTCACCTTTGAGTTGAAGAACTTAGCAGACACAACAGGCTTGTGGAAAATGTCCTGTTTGTATTCCTGTCCGTCTGTAAGATTCCAAGTGTCGTTCTCTGTTGCTTCGGGAACGTCTGCAGAAATCTTTTCAAGCACAGAACCAAATTCCCAAGCGTCCATCAATACAGACGGAATCTTGCCCGCATAAGGGCGGTTAACGAAAATCACCTTACCGATGTGGTTTACAAGTGACTTCACGTAGTTATCAACTGCACCTTGGTTGAATACTTCTGTACCAAGGTCAACAACGCCTGTAAGGTCTTCTGCTACTATGTCGGTCTTACCAAGAACCTCACCGCTTACTGAATTAATCAGTTCATAAATCTGTTTTACTTCCATTTTAAAAATAATTAATTATTTGTAAATACTTAATGTTAAATAACTTACTAAAGTGTTGATGATGTCTTCACGAACGTTCATCAATCGGGCACGGTATTCGTCCAACATAGCCTTTGTTACGTTACCGTTGAAGCCTGTACGTTCAACTGTTCCTGTTTCCGTTTCCGTGCGGTTCTTGTCGTTTGACTTGTCTTCTTTGGAATCGTCCTTGAAGCCATCGTCGTTGAAAGCCTTATCACTTTTTGTGATTCCGTCCGTGTTGGATTCCTGTACGGTAACGGTCTTGTCGGTCGAAGTACTTTGAAGCACAGGTTTCAGAAAATCGTACTTCTTTGTGAAGACTTCAAACTGATTCTTGAATGTATCCACACACATATCAAGAACCGCGCCTGTGAAGTCTTTGCAGTTGGCTTCTGTGAATGAATCAAGAACCGTTCTGTTTCCGAACTTCACCAAAGCAAAGGTATCGGGCTTTGTTTCCCCGAATATCTCAGCATAAATTTCGGGGTAACGTTCTTTAAAGATTACGCTAAAAAGTTGGTTTTCCCCGATGAATAATTCTTTGAATAACATACGCTATAACGAATTAAGTTTCTTCTTTTTCTTCTTTTTCTTCTGTTTCAGAAGTTTCTTCTTTTTCTTCTTTTTCTTCTGTTTCAGAAGTTTCTTCTTTTTCTTCTGTTTCGGTCGTTTCTTCTGTTTCTTCTGTTTCCTCAGTTTCGACCTTTTCGATGTCCTTAGACAACGCCAAGAAGTTTTCGTGTTCCAACTTCCAAGAAGAATTTAAATCTACCTTGATGTCCGTACCGAACATTTCATTTACCTGTTTGACTGCATCACGTCTGCTATTCAGCATATTTTCAACATAAGGTAAAAGAACGTCCACGTTCATTGAAACTTCACCAAGGTTCAAACGCTCACGTTTCATATTGTAGTTGGCATTCAAGCCAAGTTCGTTGAGCATTGAAGCCCTATAATACTGTACGAGTTCCACCAACTGTGTTATGTATTGACTGTTAGACACGTTGGCGGTCTGCATTGATACGCCCTTGAAGAAACTGTTTTCACCGATTACTGAAAAGTCACCGTTGAGAATCTTCTTCAAGAACTCGTCTGCACTCTGCTTGGTCTTATCATCAGAAGCACTTATCAGCATAGTGATACGTGTCAGAATTGAAGCCGTGTTCAACGAAATAAGACCGTCCGTGTAGAGAACCGCAAATTTACCGATGATAGGTAACAGGCTTTGACCGTTGGTGTCATTCTTGATAAGTACGCAATCAGAACCGATTCTGTACGTCTTGTTCAACTTTAACCAAGGATTTGCCACGATGTAGTCAAGCGGTCGCCCGTATGCGTCACACTCGCCACCTGTAGAACCGCCAAGGGCGTACAGGTCTTCACCTACCTTTGCGATAGCACAGTTTCCACTTTCCTGTAACAGGCGTTCAAGTTCCGCCTGTGGGATAGTGTCGGGGAGACCATCGTACTTGAACATAGACTGCGTGATAGCCAAAGTGTGTTCCATAAAGGACGTTACGGCTACGTCCTTTGTCTTCACCTGTGCTTGGTAGTGAGTGTATATGTTATCTAATTTTTTCATTTTACTAAAGTTCTAATTAATGTGCAAAGTTCCGTCAAAACTTTCGTGTTTGCTTCAACAGTAGCACTTAACTTGTCGGTCTCGTCTTTGTGCTTGTCTTCCTGTTTCATCATAAAATAAAACAGGGCGACACATACCGCAATCGGAAAACCAACGTTGCTTATTAATGATGTAACTTCGTCCATACTCATAATTTATTATTTTAAATCTTTTGCAAAGATACGAATAAAAATTCGTATCTCCGCAAGATTTACATTATTTAACGCTCAAAATGTTGTTTTTTGCACTTGTCATTATGTAATTACGTACAATTTCCCCGATTTCGTTGTTCTGATAGAAAACCTTATCGGTTGCAAAGAATCGGGCGACCTTGGCTTCAAGTTCCGTTGCTGTACTTATCAACTTTCTTTTGTAGTTCGGTTTACCGTTCATCGTAAGTGAATAAATCAAACTGTTGTCGGTGTCCTTGATAGGCGTTGTTTTGGCGTGAATGTATGTGAAACACTCATCATCAACCTGTATGATGTTTGCCTGTAACACCGTACCGTTGAACTCTATGAAGTAAGTGAAAAGCACGTCCTTTGGCTTGTACTTCTTTGGTAGGTGCGGATATACTGCAAGTTCCCATTTACCGCCTGTAATCATCTGCAGAGCCTCATTCCCAAAGCAGAAGTACTTGTTTGACGGCTTTTCCTTTTCCAAGGTGTCGCAGTATTCCACCGCCACCGTTGCACCGTCTTCACCGAATCGGTACAGGTCGATATTTCCCTGTGGCATCGACTGTATGTTATTAAGACCCATTTCACCAAAGTACGGACAGAACTTGTTCACGGTGTTACCGAGCATAAACACACGGACGTTGGAACGGTTTCTGATAATAGTACTCAGTACGTTCATAAAGAGCATAAACTCATCGGGCAAATAATAACGCCTTGTTATAAACTCATCAAAAACGACCGTAGTTATCATAGGGTAACTTGTTGACTTGTCGTGTTCCTGTTCTGATAGACAGAAGCCATAACAGAACGGCTTATCATCGGGAAAGCGTTTTCCCTTGTTGCTATCGTAGTAAGACAAGAACCATTTACCCGATAAATAAAATACTTCGTTGTACTTACCGTTCGTAACCTGTGACACAAAGCCGTTGGCAACGTGTCCCGCAAACAGGGATTCAGCACGTTTTCCCCTCAAGTCTTCACGCCAACGTCTTACGTATGCACTTTGTTCACCTGTTTCAACGTAGTTGATAATCATATACGCCAAACACGCATAAGTCTTACCGTTGGAACGTTCACCGAAAATGATGTTATAGTCAGCATTCTTTTCAAGAATAGCTGATAAACTGTAATACTGTGGTTTTTTACTTTTCTTTCCAAACATATCTTTTAATCTTTAAATTTGATACCCATTAAAAAGTTTAAATACATAACAGACAACGAAAGGGAATATCCTGTGACTTCAAGGTGTACGCCCGAAAGTTCGTGAAACTCTCCCTGTTCGCCTGTGTAGTCAGTTAACACGCCCTGTTGTTCGTAGTCAATATAAGTGTGAATGTTCTTTCCTGTAGCCTGTGGCGGTATCGCCAAATAGTTCGTGAATGCGTCAAAGATTCCGTCTTGTCCGTAAGTTTCAAGTAACCACGGAATAGCACTTTTCTTGTTCACACCGCTTACTGTCAGAGATACGGGGTAACTTTTACCGCCAACGGTCAAAGCGTCTTCTTCTTCCACCATATAGCGTTTTGCGCCAAGGGTCTTGAATCTACTGTAAACGCCCTCAAAATCCCAAACGCCCATCAACTTGTTAACACCCCTTATGGTCTTCGGTTCAAACAGTTCAAAATCTATCTTATGATATTCTGCAGCCTGTCTTAGCTTATATTCTACCATCGTATTATATTCCTTGAAGTACTGTGCGTGTGCTTCACCGTTCTGCAGTTTCACGGAATCGGTGTCCGAGTATATGTAATCGTCACCGCATTCATAGATGCCTGTGAAAAGGTTTCTTCTTGCATAAGCCGTTACAAACACACCCCAAGGGTAAAACAGGAATCTATTACGACTATCGTTGTACTTAACCAAGGTTTCGTTTATCTTGTCAGATGTAAGGTGTGAAACGTCCCATTCACCGTTATAAGTAAATTCATCACGTAGTGGGTTTGTCACACACATACCGTAACAACTGTTTAACATTTCCTTGGAATTTAAATATTCCACCTCTTTGCCTTTTACGCCTTTTAGCGTTGTCTTGTTGGCGTACAGGTGAAGAATTGATTTAACGAACTCTGTTGGCAAATACGCCTTTTTGTAACACCACATATCCACTACCTTTTCGTCTTCCCAAGTGTAGAACATTTTAAACACGTTATAGTCAACATTCGTGATAGTAGTCACAACTTTGTCAGCCGAAAATACACGACCGTTGTTTTCCACCACGTTTTCTTTATAGAAGCACTTGGAAACAGACAAGGGCGTGTCCTGTACCTGTGAACTCATTATCTTTGTAAATTCGATGTCGAAGATACAACAGTAAGCAGACAGGAAAAATTCAAACTGCTTTTTGCTTTTTACCTGTACGTGTACGCCCGAACTCATCGGGAACTGTTCTGCTACCATCACATAAGGATAACTGCTTGTAAAATCGTAACTACTTACGTTTTCCATCACATCGTCCGTGTGGTTCGCATTTGCGTGCGTAAAGCCACCACTAAACGCCCTTTGCAACGTGTTGAACTCGTCAACACCGCTTATGTTTAGGTCGTGAATGGTGTTTATATACGCCCAATTTTGAACCGTCTTCCCGAACTCGTCTTCACAGTACAGGCAATGTTTGCGACAGTACTTTCTAACAAAGCCTGTTTTGGTAATAGGCAAATGTGTGATACCCTTGTAGCGTTCAATCATTTCCTGTATATAGCACATAACCACTTTAATGTCATTAAGGCAATAGCCCATTTCCTTTTCTGTTAGTGGTGTCTTACTGTGACGTAACAGGGAATAATCAAGGTCGCCCACCATCTTTTCACATTTGTACTTCATCAGTTGACCACCTAACTTTGCGAGTGAGTAACCACTCAAAAGATAGCTGCAACGAAATTCGATACCCGATTCTGTGATAGCGTAAATCGGTTTGCGTAGGTCGATGGAAAATACTTTGTTCCACGTGAAACGTTGTCTGATAAACTGAAACTCATACGCCAAGTTATGAACGTACACTATCAAACGCCTGTTTTCTGATAGCTTCAAGTAGTCAGAAATCGTTTCCATCATTTCGGTGAACTCTTCCCAAGTACGACCTACCACACAGTAGCCGTTTATTCCAAATTGCCAAACATACATACAGGAACACTTTTCCAACTTCACGCCTAATTTGGTGTACTGCTCATAGGACAGATATTCGTCACCGTTCTTGTAGAATGAAGTGGTTTCAATATCGAAGCATACAGGAATATCAAAGAACTTTTGTTTTTTGTTGTTTCCACGCAAACAGGTTTCATCGACCGCCAAGTTAAGGACGGTTATTATATCTTTTGGTGAATAGACTTCACCGTGCAAACAAAAATTCTTTTTCTTTTTCATTATAGACCGAATTTCTTTAAAGTACTCATTATTCCGCTTTTAATACTGTTGGCATAGTCCAACACATTTTGAGCGTCTTTTTCCAAATCCTGTTCGATAGTCTGTTCCAATCTCGCAGCGTCTGTTTCTATTTGGTCTGAAACGTCTGCAGCTTCTGTTTCAAGTTCACCTGTGAAATCCTTGTACCTCATCAAGTACTGTTCCACAAAGTTTTCATCAGACACAGACAAGAACTTTTCCTGTATCTTGTCAGCCATCAAATTAAACTCGTCTTCTGTAAGGTCGTAAGCGTCCATCAAGTGTTTGTTGTACTCTCGTACACCTGTGGCGGTTGATGTAGGTTGACGTAAGAACCCCACCGCCTTTGCATATTCGGCTTTTAGGTCTTCCCAACTGTGTTTCATTGAAAACTTGGTGAAGCCCTTTATATCACCCTTGTTTAACGCCATCACCGCAGGTGAAACAAGTCCCTTTGATTCGATGTTCTGAATACGTCTGTTAGCCTGTTGAAAGATTCTTCTTATCTCGGCTTTGTATTCGGGCGAACTCATCTTTGCTTCGATGATTCTTTGTTTTATTACGGCTTTGTTGAACGAGAACGTTCTACCACTAAAGCCAATAGGATTCATACCCATAACTACTTAAAATTAAAGGGCACACCTAAAAAGAATAAGTGCGCCCTATGTGTGAAACTTCAATACTACTTAATATCAACAAAGTTGATACCGTAACAGGTCTTAGCGTGTGACTCGTAAGTGTAGATAGTGTAACCTACCTTACCGTCCTTGATAGCCTGTACTGCTTCGGTGTTTGCGAGAATCTCACGGAATGTCTCGCCCAAGTGCTTTGGCATATTTACCAACTTCTTTGCGTTCACGTCAATAACGACAGGTGAATCACCCAAAGCAGAACCGTGAACGTACAGACCGTTGATAGGGTGAATCTCATCGGGTGAAGAACCCTTTGCTACGTCTGCTAACTTGATGTACTCGTAGTCCTTGGTGTCAATACCAAAAGAAGTCTTGTTGAATGTGTTACTAAAACTAAACATAATTGATAAAATTTAAATTTTAAACTTATTATAAACTGTTATTACTCACTTACCTTTTCAGATTCGATTCGGTCTATCAACCATTTGCGGAATCTGTTCACCTTGATAACGGCTTTGTCATCGTTGCACATTTCCTTGGTCTGTAAAAGACCATTAAGCGCAGTCAAAGCGTTAAACAGGTTTTCTTGATACTCGTTTCTGTCTTCCATCACTTTTGAAACTTAATGTAGCCACCGTGATTTACTACGGTGGTGTCCGTTGTTACTATTACCGTGCGCCCTTTTGCTTCCACGTTCTGTGAAGTGGTGCAAGAACCAAAGACGCTAATAACTACAAAGCAGATAACCATCCAAAGGACAACTGCACAGGTGGATTCTATCACCTCAATCTTTTCTTTCTTATTCATCGTACTTACTTTTATGTTTGATAAAATCATCCATCAGTCTGTTTTCTGATAAGAAGTCAAGAACCTGTGTAAACTCGTCTTGAAGTTTATTCACCAACAGAACATCTTTCTTATCTTGCATCAGAACGTCTTGAAGAACGGTTCTTGCGTCTAAAACCGTATCATTTACGGCATTCAACAAGTTCTTCTGTTCTGTTGTTAAGCCCTGTGCGATATAGTCCATATCGTCACAGGCTTTGTTCAATACTTGAAGCAACATCAACAGTGCTTCTTCTTTCTTCTTTGTGTCCATATTGCCTTAATTTGTGCCTGTAGCTTTTACACTGCAGGCGGTTAAACTTATCCTATACGCTCACTTGTCTGTATCAACTGCAAGAAAGAACTTGCATCTTTGCCCAACTTGTTGCAAATCTGTGTGACGCTGCAACCATATTCCAAGATGTACTGTAAGCTATCTTTTGACTGATAACAGGTGTAAACATCTTTGGTCAACTTTGGTAAGGTGTTGTGCTTGATGCAGTTTACTTCGTGCTGATACATCACCTTTGCTACATCCGCAAAAACACCTGTTACTGTTTGCGTGTTACGTGATACCTCACTTTTAACACGTTTACCGTTAACTGATAAAACGGTTTCACATTCTAAAGTAATTTTATATATTGCCATAATCTCTAATTTTAATTGATAACTCATTTTCTGAATCACGGTGCAAAGATACGGCGATTTTTTCAATCCACCAAATTATTTTTGTTAAAAAGTCTTAATTGGCGATTTTTTTCTTTTTTCTCTGTTTTTTGCGCAACGGCTTCACCTTATAGAATAAGCCCTGTGCCCTTGTAAGACCCTG
>OGJV01001191.1_pt1 | contig 11569 bp, 10 predicted proteins | sample 1572271 | NCBI WGS metagenome assembly OGJV01 (sample SAMEA2582107, study PRJEB24529) | metagenome | biome: Human gut stool | place: China | collected 2011
AACTCTTCAAAGTGTATTATTATTTAAAACAGCATTAGAGATATTGAATTTTCATCTATCACATCCTGAGAAAAAATTTGGGAGAATGGCTGATGATATGTTAGTAGCTATTAGGGAAGATAAGGGCTTTTTAGAATTGTAATACGGCTACTTTATGACTGGTAATTTATATATTAATAAAAATTTGATAAGTTTACTTGCATTTATAATTTTAGTACATATTAAATAGGAGTTTTTTAATTCATGGCTAAAAGAGGTATGTTGATTGTTCTTTCTGGCCCTTCAGGTGTTGGAAAAGGAACTGTCAGAAAAGAGATATTTTCACAACCAGGTAATAAATTTCATTATTCTGTTTCTATGACAACAAGAGAAATGCGTCCTGGAGAAGTAAACGGTAAAGATTACTATTTTGTATCAAAGGAAGAATTTGAACAAGAAATTGCTGCTGGACAAATGCTAGAGTATGCACAATACGTAGATAATTATTATGGTACTCCATTGAAGTATGTTAATGAGATGCTTGATAGTGGTAAGGATGTATTTTTAGAGATTGAAGTTAAAGGTGCTATGCAAGTTAGAGAAAAGGCTCCGGATGGCTTATTTATTTTCCTTACACCACCAGATTTGATGGAGTTGAGACAGCGCATTATTAATCGAGGTACTGATGATATTGATACTATTAATAAACGTATGAAAAAAGCAGTAGATGAGATAGAAATGATGCAAAATTATGATTATGCTGTTGTAAATGACGAAGTTGAGAAGGCAGCCGAAAAAATTAAAACAATAATTAGAGCAGAACGCTGGAGAGTAAAGCGTTTCTTGCCAGACTATCGAAAACAGTTAGGAGAGTTGAATTAAAATGATTTTATACCCATCAGTAGATGATTTATTAGAACAAGTTGATTCTAGATATTCTTTAATTATGTTAGCTGCTAAGCGTGCACACGATTTAGATGCTGGTTCCCCAGAATTATTATCCAACTATGAATCACCAAAAAATATTGGACATGCATTAGAAGAAATAGCTGCTGGTAAAGTTAAAATTAAGGAAGACTAATTATATATAATTAGTAGCTATATTAAAGCCGTAGAGATTGTTCTCCACGGCTTTTTTATAATGAAATTGTATGTCACTTGGTATAATATAGTATATGAGATTTATTCTATGATATTGATAGAAATTTGAAGGGATGAAGTCTTTATGGAGAGAAAAAATATTGCTGTATTTTTAACAGGTGGAATTGCTGTTTATAAAGCAGCAAATGTTGTTAGAGGCTTAATTAAAAAAGGATTTAAAGTAAAAGTAGCTATGAGTGAAGCTTCTCAAAAATTTATAACTCCATATACATTCCAAGCTTTAACACATGAAAAAGTCTATACTGATTTATTTGAGATAACGGATGATAACCCAATACCACATATTGAATTAGCTGATTGGGCTGATTTTACTTTGATTATACCAGCTACAGCAAACATAATAGCAAAAATGGCTAATGGTATAGCTGATGATTTTATTACTACGACACTGTTAGCAATAGATACGCCGAAATTTGTTGTTCCAGCGATGAATGAGAAAATGTTATTGAACAATGCTACCAAAAGAAATATGCAAACTTTGATAAATGATGGTGTAAAAATAATGTCTCCAGATACAGGTATGTTAGCTGAAGGATATACTGGTAAGGGAAGATTGCCTAAAGAAGAAGAGATCATTGAGTGGATTATTAATAAAATAAATTCAAAGAAAGATTTAGTTGGTAAAAAAGTCGTTATTTCTGCTGGAAGTACAATCGAACCAATTGATCCTGTCAGGTATATATCTAACTATTCGAGTGGAAAAATGGGCTACGCTTTAGCGGAAGCAGCATTCGAACGTGGAGCAAGCGTTATATTAGTAAGTGGTCCTACTAATTTATTGGCAACCCCAGGTGTAAAAATCAACAGAATTAAAACAACTAAAGAATTAGAAAGAAAAATGAATGAAGAATTTAAAACTGCTGATATTGCAATAATGGCAGCAGCTGTTTCTGACTATCATGTTGCTAAAGTAGCAAATAATAAGATTAAAAAAAATGGAGAAAAGTTAACATTAGAATTGGTACAAAATCCTGATATTTTAAAAGGACTGGGCTCAGTTAAGGAAAAACAAATATTAGTAGGATTTGCTGCTGAGACGAATAATTTATATGAAAATGCTCAAAATAAGTTACTTTCCAAACATGCGGACATGATTGTTGGAAATGACGTATCTAGAAAAGATATAGGATTTGGAAATGATAATAATGAAGTAACACTATTTACTTTGAAAAATAGTCCTATTAAGTTACCTAAGACTAATAAAAAAGAATTAAGTCATAAAATTTTGGATGTAATTGTTGAAAAACTTATGTCTAAGGAGTGATTTAAAATTTTAAAAAATTTTGCTGAAGTTATTGTAGATGTACCTACAATGCAAACTAATAAACCATTTACTTATAAAATACCTGAAAATTTGCAGGGACAACTAGAAAAAGGAATGAGGGTAGTAGTTCCCTTTGGAAAGGGAAACAGATTGATTCAGGGATTTATTATAAATTTTAAGTCTAGTAGTGAAAATATAGATAATATAAAAGAAATTGATAGTGTATTAGATTTAGAACCTGTATTGAATGAAGAAATGTTGGAAATTGCAGATTGGTTGTCAAAGTATACTTTTTCATTCAAAATTAGGTGCCTTCAAGTAATGCTTCCAAGTATTATGAAAGCTAAATATGAGCGAAAGTTTACTTATATTGGAGAGCAAGATGAAAAAGTTAAAGAGCTATTTTCAGGCAAATCTGATTTATTAGATAGTGATAAAAAAGTAAATTCTAGTACGATAAATAAATTATTACAGTTAAGAAAGCAAGGAAAAATAAAAGTAGACTACATTGTAAAAAATAAGGCTAAAGTAAAGTTGGTCTCAGTGGTTAAGACAAAATTATCTTTACAAGAGTATGAGAATGAGTTAGGAAGTATTTCCCCTAATGCCAGCAAACAAAAAAAGTTACTAAATACATTAAAAGAGTTTCCTGTGGGGTCAAAAATACGGCAAAGTGAATTGAGGGAAAAATACAATTTTACTAATGCTGATATAAAAAATGCTAGTAAAAAAGGATGGATAGATGTAGTAAAAGTTGAAAAATATCGCGATCCATTTGCTAACTATAAGAGTTATTATGAAAAAAAGCATAAGCTTACACAAGAACAAAGTAAAGTTGTGAAAAAATTAGATAATGATATCGAAAACGATAAAGCGCGAGTATCTTTGCTTCAAGGGGTAACAGGAAGTGGAAAAACAGAGGTATATTTACAAGTAATAGATACTGCTCTTAATCAAGGGAAAACAGCTATTGTATTGGTTCCTGAAATATCGTTAACACCGCAAATGGTAAAAAGATTTAGAGCTAGGTTTGGCACCAAAGTTGCAGTTTTGCATAGTGGGCTTTCTATAGGAGAAAAATACGATGAATGGAGAAGAATAGAGAGAGAAGAAGCACAGGTAGTTGTAGGAGCGCGATCTGCTATTTTTGCTCCTTTGAAAAATTTAGGAGTCATAATAGTGGATGAGGAACATGAATCTAGTTACAAGCAAGATGAAATGCCTAGATATAATGCAAAAGATGTTGCTAAATGGCGTGGAATATACCACTCATGTCCAGTTATTTTTGGGAGTGCAACCCCATCACTAGAGTCTAGAGCTAGGGCACAAAAAGGAGTATATGATTGGTTAAGATTAACTAAAAGAGTTAACAATCAAAAGCTACCTAAAGTGCAAATTATTGATATGAGAGAGGCAGTAAAAACCTCTCCAATTCCAGATTTTTCTCTTAAAATGGTTAATTCAATTCAGGAAAAATTAGATAAAAAGGAACAAATAGTGCTTCTATTAAATCGTAGAGGGTATTCGACGTTTATGATGTGTAGAGAGTGTGGTTATGTAATAAAGTGTCCTAACTGTGATATTTCTTTGACAGTTCATTTAGATAGCAGATCTTTAAAGTGTCATTATTGTGGATATGAAACGAGAATACCATATGAATGTCCTAGTTGTAGTAGCAAAAAAATAAGATATTATGGTACTGGAACACAAAAAATTGAAAAAGAGCTAAAAGGTCTATTTCCACAAGCCCGAATTTTGAGAATGGATGTAGATACAACTAGAAAAAAAGGAGCACATGAGAAACTATTAAGAACATTTGGAGATGGAAAGGCTGATATTTTACTTGGAACGCAAATGATAGCTAAAGGACTAGATTTTCCAAATGTAACTTTTGTTGGAGTTTTAAATGCAGATACATCACTTGGAATATCGGATTTTAGAGCAAGTGAGAGAACTTTTCAACTTTTAACACAAGTTAGTGGACGTGCTGGACGTGCTGATAAAGATGGAGAGGTTATTATTCAAACTTTTAATCCTGATCATTATGCTATAAAACTAGCTCAGAATCACGATTATGAAAATTTTTTCTATAAAGAAATGGAACTTAGACATAATTTAAATTATCCACCGTATTACTATACATTAAAGATAACAGTAAGTTCTAATTCAGAGTCATTGACGGCTAGAACTATTTTTAAAATAAATAATGAAGTAAGGATGAATGTCTCTAAAGGAACTATTATATTGGGTCCAACTCCACAGACGGTTACTAAAATAAATAATCGTTATTATTATCAAATTGTTATTAAATATAAAAAAGAAACAAAATTAATTAACTATTTACAAGATTTACTTCTTTCAAGTCAAAGAATTGAAAGAGAAGGTATACAAATTGTGATAGATAGAGAACCATTGAAATTTAATTAAGTTAAGGACGTGATATTATGACAAATATTGTATTTATGGGAACACCAGCTTTTGCTGCACCAATTTTAGAAGGAATTATTGAAAATGGTTATAATATTTTAGCTGTGGTCACACAACCTGATAGACCTGTTGGAAGAAAGAGAGTACTACATGCCTCACCTGTAAAAGAAGTTGCTTTGAAATACGGTATAAAAGTATTTCAACCAGTAAAATTAAGTGGCAGTGATGAAATGCAGGAAATAATAGACTTACAACCAGATTTAATAGTAACAGCAGCATACGGTCAATTTTTGCCAACAAAATTAATTGAAAGTGCAAAAATTGCTGCAATTAATGTTCATGGATCATTATTGCCTAAATATAGAGGCGGTGCTCCTGTACAATATTCAATTATGAATGGTGATGATAAGACAGGTGTAACTATTATTTATATGGTTAAGAAAATGGATGCTGGGGATATGCTAGCTCAAGCTGAATTAAAAATAGAATCTACAGATGATACTGGAACTATTTTTGAAAAAATGAGTATTTTAGGAAGAGATGTGCTTCTAGAAACATTACCTAAAATTATTTCTGGTAATGTTGAAGCTGTAAAACAAGATGAAAATAAAGTTGTTTTTTCACCTAATATCAAACCAGAAGAAGAAATTTTACACTTAAATTTAGAAGCTAAAGAAATTGATTGGAAGACGAGAGCATTACGCCCAGCACCTGGAGCTTATTTTAAAAATTTCAAAGGAAAGAGAACGAAGTTATGGAGTATTAAACCACTTGAAGAAAAAACAGAATTCGCTCCAGGATACGTTGTGAATGTTGATAAGCATGAGTTAAAAGTATCTGCATATAATGGGACTGTTTATTCAATTATTGAATTACAACCGGCAGGTAAACAAAAAATGGATATAACTTCATATTTAAATGGAGTTGGACAAGGATTAAAAATTGGACAAAGGATAATTGAAGATGAAGAATAAGACAGTTAGATTACTAGCAGTTGAATTACTAACTAGAGTTGAAAGTCAAGGTACATATTCAAATCTAGCATTAAATAAAGTGATAGAAGAAAATAACTTTTCTGTTAAAGATACAAAATTATTAACAACAATTGTTTATGGAGTAATACAACATAAGTTAACTTTAGAATATTGGTTAGAACCATTTATTAAGAAGGCAAATAAGTTACAATTATGGGTTAAGGAATTATTATTAGTATCATTGTATCAAATGGTTTATTTAGATAAAATTCCAGACCGAGCTGTATTTAATGAATCTATTGAAATAGCAAAAATCAAGGGACATACCGGTATTAGAAAATTTGTTACAGGTGTGCTGCATTCAATCAGAAGAAATGGTTTGAGAGAAGTTAATGAAATTGATAACGATATTACAAGTTTGAGTATAGGGACTAGTACCCCTGAGTGGCTAGTGGAAGAATTAATTAAGGAATTAGGAATTACTAAAGTCGAGTCGATATTAGATACAATAAATACTTCTCCAAAGCATAGTGTAAGAATCAATACTCATAAAGTTAACAAGCAAATTTTAGTAAATGAACTAAAGAATGACGGCTATACGATTAGAGAAAGTGAAGTTACACCAGATGCATTAATAGTAGATGGAGGCTTCTTACCAAAGAGTTCGGAATTTCGAAATGGAAAGATGATAATTCAAGATGAAAGTGCAATGTTAGCTGTTGAAAGTATGGATATTCAAAAAGATGATATAGTTCTAGATGCTTGTGCTGCTCCTGGTGGTAAAACAACACAAATAGCTGAAAAATTAATGAAAGGTGAAGGCAAAGTTTGGGCTTTAGATATTCACAAACATAAGGTGAAATTGATAGAAGAAAATGCTAATAAATTAGGATTAATATCTAAAGTATCAGCTAAACAATTAGATGCGAGAAAGGCGATAACGGAGTTTGATTCGGAAAAATTTGATAAAATTTTAGTAGATGCACCTTGTTCTGGATTAGGATTAATGAGAAGAAAACCAGAAGTAAAATATGAAAAAAAGCTGGCTGACTCATATAGTCTACATGATATTCAAGTTAATATTTTAGAAAAAGTAGCACCTTTATTAAAAAAAGGTGGATACTTGACTTATAGTACATGTACAATTTTAAATATTGAAAATCAAAAAGTTATTGATGATTTTCTTAAAAAGCATCCAGAGTTTGTTCAAGAAAAGACTTATACAAAAAATAAATTAAAAGATGAAAGAGATACACTTTCTTTAACCATATATCCAGATGATTACATGTCGGATGGTTTCTTTATAGCAACGCTACGTAAAAAATAGGAGTTGATGAGTATGGAGATTGCATATTTAAGTGATTTAGGAAAAATGAGAAAAAATAATGAAGACTATGTTGGAAAATTTGTCAATAAAGCTGGAGCAGTAATGGTAATTGTGGCTGATGGATTAGGTGGCCATAACGGGGGAGAAGTAGCTTCAGAAATGGCAGTATCCCATCTAGGCTATTACTTTAGTGAAACAAGTTTTTTTTCTATTTCTCAAGCAAGTACTTGGCTTTCTAAAAAAGTAGATGAAGAAAATAGTTTAATTTTAAAAAATTCTCTTCACTATAAAGATTTACGTGGTATGGGAACAACATTAGTAGTAGCTATCATATTTGAACAAGAATTTTTACTAGCACATATAGGTGACAGTAGGGGATATATTTTAGAAAAAGGAAATCTTACTAGGGTTACAGAAGATCATTCTCTAGTCAATGAATTAATAAAAGAGGGTGAATTAAGTCCAGAAGAGGCTGAGCATCATCCTAAAAAGAATATCATCACACGATCTTTAGGAATATCGAAAAATTCAGAATTAGATGAAGAATTTTTTCAAATTACTAAAAATAGCATTTTGATGTTATGTACAGACGGTTTAACTAATATGGTTGAAGATACGAAGTTAGAACGTTTATTAAATATATCTGAATCTTTACCTGATAAATGTCAAAGATTGGTTGATGAGGCTAATAGAGCAGGAGGAAATGATAATATTTCTGTATTACTTGTGTCGTTTGATGAAGAGGTGAAATATTAATGGGACCAGGATACGTTTTGAATGGTCGTTATAAGATTCGACGTGTTCTAGGTGAAGGTGGAATGGCTAATGTTTATTTAGCTGATGATTTAATTTTAAATCGACCAGTTACGGTGAAAGTTTTAAGACTAGATTTACAAAATGATCCTGCTTCTTTGAGAAGATTTCATAGAGAAGCGATGTCATTAACAGAATTAACTAATCCTAATATAGTTAACATTTATGACATTGATCAAACAGATGATGGTATGCAGTATCTAGTTATGGAATATGTAGATGGTATGGATTTAAAAGCATACATAAAGAAAAATCATAAACTTCCATACGAACGTGTAATAGAAATTATGGAACAAATCTTATCGGCTGTAGAGGATGCGCATGCACACAATATAATTCATAGAGATTTAAAGCCGAAAAATATTTTAATTGATAAGAATGGGACAGTTAAGATTACTGATTTTGGAATTGCTGTTGCAGTTGCGGAATTTACAATGACTCAGACTAATACATTAGTTGGTTCAGTACATTATATTTCACCTGAACAAGCAAGAGGAAGTATGGTAACTAAGCAATCCGATATTTATTCTTTAGGAATAATTTTGTTTGAAATGTTAACTGGTGAAGTTCCGTACCAAGGAGAGACAGCTATCTCTGTAGCTTTAAAGCATTATCGTAATGATATGCCATCTGTTCGTAATTATGATAATAATATTCCACAATCCCTAGAGAATGTCATATTGCATGCGACTGCTAAAAATTTAAATGACCGATATAAAACAGTGGCAGAAATGGCGGATGATTTAAGAACAGTTTTAGATGAAGATAGAAAAAACGAAAAAGTATGGAGACCGCAAAATTTTGTTGATGAAGAAACAAAGATATTACCTCAAATAAAAGACAGTTTTATTGACGAAAATTTAGATGAAACTAAAACTTTAATTCTCTCAGAAGATGCTATAAAGAAGAACGAAGAAACTACTAAGACTAGAGAGAAAAAACAAAAGTGGAGCAGAAAAAAAAGAGGTATTACAGTTGGGGCAATAATATTAGCTTTAATCGTTGTTTCGGTTGTGATTTTTGCTTTAATTACAACTCCCAAAGTAATTACTTTGCCAGATTTAAGAGGAATGACTCAAACGCAGGCTGAAAGTATTCTTGATAACAAGAAATTAGAAAAAGGTAAAGTTACGGAAAAATATTCAAATTTATATAATTATGGCCAAATAGTTAGTACTAATCCTAAGCAGGGATCAAATGTACGGCAAAAAACATCGGTAGGTTTGGTAATATCTAAGGGACCAGATAAGAAACCATTTGGCGATTATCGCGGACAAAATTATGATGATGTTAAAGAGAGACTTGAAAATCAAGGTGTACATGTCTATAAGAAATTGAAGTATACTGATGACGTTGCTAAAGATTCAATAACATCTCAAAGTTTAAAGCCAAGTGCTGCTGTTGTTATGAGTCAAACAACCGTTACATTTACAGTTAGTAAGGGTCCCGTTCATTTTAGGTTAAAAATGTTTAGTGGGATGAATAAATCTCAAATTGAAAGTTACGCTAAGCAACAGAATATAGATGTAGTTTTTCAGTACGAGGCATCTGATAAGTTTAAAAGTGGTGAAGTTGTGAGACAAGGTCCGGCACCCAATGCCATTGTTGAGAGAGGATCACAAGTAATTGTTGTGTTAGCTAAATAATAAAGTGAGGAAATATAAGGATGTATTTCTCCACTTTTTTATATTAATGAGAAAGGAAGTAGGATATTTTTTGACGACAAAAGGGCGCATAAAGCAATCACTAAGTGGATATTATGATGTTTTAGTAGAAGATAAAGAGTATAGAACAAGAGCAAGAGGGAATTTTAGGAAAAAGAAAATGACACCAGTAGTTGGTGATTGGGTAGACTTTAAAATTGACGACAATGGTGATGGATATATATTAAAAATTTATCCTCGTAAGAATCAGTTGGTGAGACCGCCTATAGCTAACATAGATACAGCTATTGTTGTTTCGGCGTGTGTAGAGCCAGATTTTTCTCCAAATTTATTAGATAGACAGTTAGTAATGTTAGAAAGTAATAATGTAAGACCAGTTTTATTTTTTTCAAAAGCAGATTTGTTAAACCAAGAACAAAGAGAAAAATTTGAATCTTACTTTAATTATTATAGTAAGTATTATTCGTGCTATATTTCATTTGAAAATGAAAACAGACAAAATGTATTAAATAATTTGATGTGTGATTTAACTAATGAAATAGTGGTTGTGGGACAAACTGGAGCAGGTAAGTCTACTTTACTTAATGATTTAAAGCCAGATTTAAATTTAGAAACAGGTAAGATTTCTAAAGCATTAAGTAGAGGAAAACATACGACAAGAAAAGTAACTTTATTAGATATTAATGGTGTAATGATTGCTGATACACCAGGGTTCTCATCATTTGAGTTATTAAATATAACAAAAGATACATTACCATTAATGTATCCAGATTTTGTTAAATATCAAGATAATTGTAAATTTAGAGGATGCTTACATTTAAAAGAACCTAAATGTGCTGTTAAAGATGCAGTAAATAAGGGTGAGATTTTGGAAAATAGATACATTAATTATGTACAGTTTCAAGATATGTTAGCTAATAAAAAGGTTAGGTATAAATGATGGACAATGAAATGATAATAAATATTTTGGTTGGTGGACCACGTGAAGAATTACCTGAAAACTTTTGGAAAAGCAGTTTTAGTGAAGATCATTGGATAGGAGCGGATAAAGGTGCAGTAGATTTGGTTAAACATCACCAATCCTTACTATTTGCAGTTGGAGACTTTGATTCTTCCAGTGAAGAAGAGATAGAATTAGTGAAGGAAAATGTACCTGAATTAATAACTTTTAAACCAGAAAAAGACTACACCGACACTGAATTATCTGTAAAGTTAGCAATAGATAAATATCACCCCAAAAAAATTACTATCTATGGAGCTACAGGTGGAAGAATAGATCACTTATTGGCTAATATAATGTTTGTTTTAAAGCCAGAATTTAGATTTTACGCAGATAAAATAAAAATTATTGATAGAAGAAATATTATAAATTTCTTTTTGCCAGGTAAGTATACTATAAATAAAGAGGAAAACTTTGATTACTTGGCATTCATACCATTAGAAAAAATTAAAAATTTAAATTTATATGATGAAAAATATAAATTGAATAATGCTAATTATACTTATCCCATTGCATTAGCAAGTAATGAATTTGTAGGGGATAAAGCTAGCTTTAGTTTTGAAAGTGGACTACTTTGTGTTATTCAAAGTAAAGATTAAAAGTAAAAGGTCATAATGCTTCAATTCGAAACATTATGACCTTTAGTTTTTAGTATATTACTTGTTATCTATTAGACACGAGTAACCTTGCCAGACTTCAAAGCACGAGTTGAAACCCAAACTTTCTTAGGCTTACCATCAACTAAAATACGAACTTTTTGCAAGTTTGGCTTCCAGCTACGATTTGTTTGGTTCAAAGCGTGAGAACGTTTCTTACCAAAAGTTGTCTTACGACCTGTAACAAAATCTTTTGCCATTGTTATATATCCTCCATTTCAATCTCAAATAAAGCAAAAAATGCTTATCCACTAAATAAAATTATCATAGATAGAGAATGATTGCAACATTTTTTTGTAAAGTT
>OGJV01001192.1_pt1 | contig 11568 bp, 10 predicted proteins | sample 1572271 | NCBI WGS metagenome assembly OGJV01 (sample SAMEA2582107, study PRJEB24529) | metagenome | biome: Human gut stool | place: China | collected 2011
ATGGGTATGGGCGCTGTAGGAGTCTGGATCGCCATGGTGGTGGCCTGGGTGTGCCGCGTGACCTGCTTTGTGGTCCGCTTTGTATCTGGTGCGTGGAAGAAAAAATGTGTGGCAAAATAACAGGAGGAACCCCCGATGAAGCTTATCAGTTGGAATGTGAACGGCCTGCGTGCCTGCCTGAAAAAAGGCTTTGAGGATACTTTCAACCAGCTGGATGCGGATGTGTTCTGCATTCAGGAAACCAAAATGCAGCCCGGCCAGGCGGATTTTGCCCCCGAAGGCTATACCGAATACATCAACAGCGCTGAGAAAAAGGGCTATTCCGGCACGGCGATTCTGACGAAGCAGGCCCCGCTTTCCGTCCAATATGGGCTGGGCCTTGACGCGCACGACCACGAAGGTCGGCTCATCACGGCGGAGTACCCGGAATTCTATCTCGTCTGCTGCTATACGCCCAATTCGCAGGACGGCCTCAAGCGCCTTCCATACCGCATGGAGTGGGAAGACGCGCTGCGCGCGTATCTGCTGCGGCTGGACGCGGAAAAGCCGGTCGTTTACTGCGGCGATCTGAACGTCGCGCATGAGGAGATCGACATCAAAAACCCAAAGGCGAACCGGCAGAACGCGGGCTTTTCTGATGAGGAGCGCGCGAAAATGACCGAGCTTCTCTCCTCCGGCTTTGCCGATACGTTCCGCCGCCTGCACCCGAACCTGGCGGGCGTATACTCGTGGAGCTACCGCTTCCACGCGAGGGAAAACAACGCAGGCAGGCGCATCGACTATTTTATCGTCTCCGAGCGCCTGCTGCCGCGTGTTTTGTCATCGGAGATCCGCACGGACGTGTTCGGCAGCGACCACTGCCCGGTCGTGCTGGAGCTTACCGTATGACGCCGGAGGAATTTACCGCCCGCTATATGCCGCAGTTCAGCGAACAGCAGAAGGCCGCCGTCCGCGAGACGGAGGGGCCGGTCCTGCTGCTGGCCGTGCCCGGAAGCGGGAAAACGACAGTGCTGGTGACGCGGCTGGGGTATATGGCGCTGTGCCGCGGCATCGACCCGGCGCATATTCTGGCCGTGACCTACACCGTCGCCGCCACGCGGGAGCTTCGCGCGCGCTTTACCGCGCGCTTCCCGGAGCTTGCCGGGCAGACGCCGGAGTTCCGCACGATCAACGGCCTGTCTTCCAAGATCATCGAGGCCTGCGGACGGCAGCGCGGCCCGGCGTTTGCGCTGCAGGAAAACGCCGGCGAGCTTGCCGCGCTGGTCGGGCGCATCTATCAGGCGCTGAACGGGGACTATCCAACCGACAGCACCATCCGCGAGGTGCGCACGGCGATCACCTATTGTAAAAATATGATGCTGTCGGCGGACGAGATCGCTGCGCAGGACTTCGGCCTGCCGCGCTTTTCTGAGCTTTACATGCACTACTGCGCTGCGCTGCGCGAGGCGCGGCAGATGGATTACGACGACCAGATGGCCTACGCGCTGGCGATCCTCAGAAAGCAGCCTGAAATTCTGGCGGAGTTTCAGGCGCGCTACCCCTATCTCTGCGTCGACGAATCTCAGGACACGTCCCGCGTGCAGCACGCGATCATTGAGCTGCTGGCAAAGAAAACCGGGAACCTCTTCATGGTCGGCGACGAGGATCAGAGTATCTACGGCTTCCGCGCGGCCTATCCGGAGGCGCTGCTGCGCTTTTCTTCGGTCTGGCCGGGCGCAAAGACGCTGCTGCTGGAGGACAATTACCGCTCCACGCCGGAAATTCTGCGGCTGGCGGGCGCATTCATCGAGGGAAACCGGGATCGTTACCCCAAAACCATCCGCGCGACAAGGGCGAAGGGCTGCCGGGTGCGCCTTGCGCACGCAGCCTCCCGGCAGGCGCAGTACCGCTATCTGCTGGCGCTGGCAGGGGAGCGGCGCGCGTCGTTTGCCGTCCTGTACCGAAACAACGACAGCGCCCTTCCGCTCATCGACGCGCTGGAGCGCGCCGGGCTTCCGTACCGCTGCCGCAGCTTTGACGACACGTTCTTTACCCACCGCATCGTCTGCGACGTGCAGGACATCCTGCGCTTCGCCGCAGCGCCGGACGACGCGGAGCGCTTTCTGCGCATTTACTATAAATTCGGCGCGCTGATCTCCAAGGAGGCGGCGCAGGCCGCCTGCGTGCAGAGCGCGCGCACGCACACGCCCATTCTGGACTGCCTGCTTGCGCAGGCCAGGCTTTCGGACGAGGGCCGCGAACGCGTCCGGCGCGTAAAGGCGGGCCTTGAGCAGCTGCAAACGCTGCCCGGAGAAGTGCTGATGCGCACGATCTGGGGCACGCTGGGCTACGGCGGCTTTGTGACCGAACGGCGGCTCGATCCCGGAAAATATTTCATTCTGCAGATGCTTGCCGCGCGGGAGCCGTCGGCGGAGGCGTTTCTTGCCCGGATGGACACACTGCGGCAGACCATCCGCACGCATGAGGACGCACCGGACGCGCTGCTGACGCTTTCGACGATCCATTCGAGCAAGGGGCTGGAATACGAGCGGGTGTATCTGCTGGACGTCCATGACGGCGTGCTTCCGTCCCGGCCGGACGCGGCAGACGGAACGGAGGATGAGCGCCGGGTATATGAGGAGGACCGCAGACTCTTTTACGTGGCAATGACGCGTGCGAAGGATGAGCTGACGCTGTTTGAATACCCGGATGCGCCGTCTGCGTTCATCCGCGAGGCGCGGGGATATCTGCCCGTTCCGGTGTGCGCGAAGGACGATTTTGCCGCCATCGTGCCGGAAAACGCCTGCGGCCTGCGCTACCGCCACGAAACGCGCGGCGAGGGGAGCATTCTGGCGCAGTGCGAGGACGAGCTGCTCGTTGCCTTTCCGGACGGCGACAGCCTTATGCAGGCGGGCCGGATGCTGCTCGAACGGAGCCGCGCGGAGGTCTTCCAGCTGCCGGACGCACCTGCAGCAGCGCAGCTGCCGGACGCGCAGGCATTCATGCCGGGAAGCGTCATCCGGCATAAAAAATACGGCATGGGCCGCATCGTATCCATAGACGGCCCGTTCGCCGATATCCGCTTCGAAGGCGAAACAGCAGCGCGCCGCTTCCATCTGGCGCAGTCGCTGCGCAGCGGCTTCCTGTTTTCTGCGGGCTGAAACATCTTCCGTTGCCGCGCGGGGCTTCATAGAAAAAACGGTTGGCGCGCTCTTGGTGGTATTGGGGAATTACAGCTTGGAATAGGCGACAGCGATCTTGCTTGCTGCGTGCGCATTGTTGTAGGCCAGCTCCAGATTGGCGGCGAAGGACTTGCCCTCGGTCATGTCCTTGATGTGCGCCAGCAGGTACGGCGTGATGGCCTTGCCGTGGATATGCTCGGCGTTTGCCTGTGCAACAGCCTTGTCGATGATGCCGTTCATGTAGTTCGGATCCATCGCGTACTGCTCCGGGATCGGGTTGCCGACGACGGCGCCGCCCTTGAGGCCGATGTCCCACTTGGCCTTCATGATCTTTGCGACCGTTTCCTCATCCTTGCAGTTGTAGTCGAGCTTGAAGCCGGAGGTGCGGCAATAGAACGCGGGCAGCTCGTCCGTGCGCAGACCCAGAACGGGAACGCCCTGCGTCTCGAGATATTCCAGCGTCAGGCCGAGATCGAGAATGCTCTTTGCACCCGCGCAGACGACGCAGACGGGGGTGTTGGCCAGTTCCTGCAGGTCGGCGGAGATGTCCATGGTCTTTTCCGCGCCGCGATGCACACCGCCAATACCGCCGGTGGCGAAGAAACGGATGCCTGCCATGGAGGCGATGATCATGGTGGTCGCAACAGTGGTCGCGCCGGTCATGCCGGTTGCCAGATACACAGCCACATCGCGGCGGCTGACCTTGCCGACGCCCTCAGCCTTGCACATAACGAGCAGCTCTTCAGCGTTCAGACCGACCTTCAGCTTGCCGCCCATGATCGCGGTCGTTGCGGGGACAGCGCCCTCTGCGCGGACAATCTCTTCGACCTTGTGCGCGAACTCCACGTTCTGCGGATAGGGCATACCGTGGCTCAGAATGGTGGATTCCAGTGCGACGACGGGCTTGCCCGCGTCGATGGCCTCCTGAATTTCAGGGGTAACAGACAGATAATCCTTCAGATTCATATGAATAACTCCTTTCAGATGGGTGTACAAGATCAGATGCGGTGCGCCAGCAGAATTTCTTCGAGCAGCGCAGTGCTCATATTCGGATTGATGGTCCGCTCGTGCGAGACGGTGGCAATGCCCGCGGCCATAGCGTAATCCAGCGTCTTTTCCACGCCAAAGCCATGGAGTGTGGCGTACAGCATGGCGGCGGCAAACGAATCGCCTGCGCCGGAGGCATTGACCATTTTTGCCGGTCTTAATTTGCGGCGCAGAACAGTACCGGCTGCGTCCATGTACAAGCAGCCCTCCGCGCCGAGGCTGACGAACAGCCGCCGGAGGCCCTTGTTCAGAACGGTCTCGCCCGCGCGTTCCAGATCGCTGTCGGACTGAATTTCCATTCCGGCCAGAATTCCAAGCTCCATGCGGTTGGGCTTGGCGGTGTGGAAGCGGCCGATAAACGGCGCAACGACACGCGCATACGCGCACGAAACAGGGTCAACGCAGATGATCTGCCCCGGCGTGCACAGGTCCAGCAGCTGCAGCAACGTTTTTTCACCCATGCAGGGGTCGCAGGTGACAACATCCGCGCCCTGGATCAGCGCTTTTTTCGACGGCAGGTAATCCTCCGGCATATCCTGCTGGACAATGCGCATATCGGACATACCGACCAGCATATCGCCATCCGCGTCCAGAATGGACAAATACATGGAGGAGCTTGCGCCCCTTGCCGCATACAGATGGGACGCGTCGATCCCGGCGTCTTCACAGGAGCGGCGGATGAACGCGCCGAAGGTATCATCACCCACGCAGCTCAAAAGCTTGACATCCGCGCCCAGCCGGGCGAGGTTTTCACACACGTTGCGCGTCACGCCTCCGGCGGACAGGCTGATGTGGCCGGGATTGGAATCACGCAGATGGATGGGCGCAAGGGACGCGCCGTTGAGGTCTGCATTCGCAGCGCCGACGCCGACAATATACGGCTGTTTGTCCATGAAAAACGCCTCCTCTTTTCTGGTGAAACTGTATCATAGCGAATCGACCCGAAAAAGTCAAGAGAAAAAATATGTACGTTTTGTAAACCCTTTCGAGCATAGAAAAACCGGGCGCGCCGGAATGGCGCGCCCGGAAACGTGATCTCAGCGGGTGAGGAAGAACATGAGGGCGAAGAGGATCGTGATGACCCAGGTGCCAGCATTGATCTCCTTGATCTTGCCGGTGAAGATCTTGATGAAGACATAGGAAATGAGGCCGAATGCGATGCCGTAGGAGATGTTGTAGGTCAGCGGCATGAACGCGACGGTCATGAAGCCGGGAACCGCAGCGGCGGGATCGTCCCAGTCGATGGAGCGGACATTCGCCATCATGAGAACGCCGACATAGATCAGAGCCGCAGCGCAGGCGTAGGTCGGGATGAGCTGTGCGACAGGCGCAAGGAACATCGCGATGAAGAACAGAGCAGCAGTCGCCATGGCCGCAAGGCCGGTTCTGCCGCCCTCGGCAACGCCGGCAGAGGACTCGACGAACGTGGTGACGGTGGAGGTGCCGCAGACAGCGCCGCAGCAGGTGGCGATGGCGTCAGCCAGCATGGCCTTGTCCATGTTGGGGACGTTGCCGTCCTTGGTCAGCATATTACCGGCAGCGCAGGCGCCGTACAGCGTGCCAAGGGTATCGAACATATCGACCATGCAGAATGCAAGCATGGTGGTGAGGAACATAACGATGAAGTTGCTCATGCCGTGCTCGGCAATGTACGGGCTGAAGTTGAAGCCTTCGGTGAAGACCTTGCCGAACGCCTGTGCGCCGAACTCCTTGAATGCACTGAAGAAATCGGAGGTCAGGTTGGGAGCGACAGCGGTAGCATAGAAATCAGGAATCGTGATGAGGCCGATGACGTAGTAGAGAACTGCGCCGCCGAGCATGCCCCACAGGACAGCGCCCTTGACCTTCTTCTTGGACATTGCGCCGATGGCGAAGACCGCGATGATGGTCAGGAGCATCGGGAAGATGCTGGCCCATGTCGCGGAGCCGGAGAAGACGTTGAAGGAAGAGAGATTGACGAGCGTTGCGCCGTCGTCCACGACGATACCGGCGTTCTGCAGGCCGATGAACGCGATGAACAGGCCGATACCGGCGGAGATCGCGGTCTTGACAGCGGCCGGGATGGCGTCAAAGATCATCTTGCGCAGGCCGGTGACGGTCAGCAGGACGAAGACGATGCCGTCAACCAGAACGAGAACCAGCGCGTTTGCGTAGCTCAGGCCGAAGGTGAAGCAGACGGTGTAGACGAAGAATGCGTTCAGGCCCATGCCGGACGCCTGCGCCAGCGGCAGGTTGGACAGCAGACCGATGAGAACGGTGCCGATGACGGCGGAGATGGCGGTCGCGATGTAGATCGCGCCGTAGCTGACAGTGCCGAGGCTGGAGAACATACCGGCGTTGACCATCAGAATGTAGGCCATTGCCATGAAGGTCGTTACACCGGCCATGATCTCGGTGCGCACGGTCGAGCCGTGTTCCTTCACTTTAAAGAAATTGCTCATGTAGGGAAACCATCCTTTCTTTTCTCGCGGGCGGGCAAAAGTTTTTAGCCCGCCTGACTTTCTGACAGATTGATTATAGAGGAAAGCGCCTATAAATACAAGAGTCGACACCGACAAAAAAGTTCACGGAAAATTCACACTACTGCACAAAAAATGTGTCGTTTTCGCCAATGGCGAAAAAAACAGGACGGAAGAAGGAATTGACAAGCTGGCGTTTGGCCGGTATAATACTTTTTTGGGAACGACCCGACGCATGAAGGATATGAAGGAGAAGATTCTGCATGAAATATAGAATGAACATTGCCGGTCTTGACCGGGATCTGCCGCTGTGCAAGGTATCCGACGATCTGTATATCGGCGCGTTCGTCATGTTCGGCGACGCGGAGATCACCGTCGCCTGCGCGCGCGAGCTGCTGGCCAGAGCGCCGAAGGACTATGATTATCTGCTCACGGCTGAGGCCAAGAGCATCCCCCTCATCCACGAGATGGCCCGCCAGTCCGGCGCGAAGGAATATTTCGTCGCCCGCAAGGGCCTAAAGGTCTATATGCCCCGCCCGCTGCACGTGACGGTCCGCTCCATCACGACCCAGCACGATCAGGACCTGTACCTGTCCGGCGAAGAGGCCGACAAGATCCGCGGCAAGCGCGTGCTGATCGTCGACGACGTGATCTCTACCGGCGAATCGCTTCGTGCGATGGAGGAGCTGGTCGAAAAGGCAGGCGGCACGGTCGCGGGCCGCATGGCCGTCCTCGCCGAGGGCGACGCGCAGGCGCGCAAGGACATCGTCTACCTCAACAAGCTCCCCGTCTTCAACGCCGACGGCACAGTCAAGGAATAAGTATATGTCATATCGCAAAACCCTCTGCCGCTTAAATGCTGCGCAGAGGGTTTCGTCTGTTTTCAAAGGCTCTGCTGAAAGGGGAGGCCAAACCGTGCGGGGGCCTACTCAGCCTCTTCCGCCAGATCGATGCCGTTGAGCTCGACGCCCTCGTCGGCCTTGATGAGGATGTACCGGATGCCGCCGAGCGTGCGCGTCTCGATGAGATCGGGCCGCTCGGGGTTGACGGTGATGGACACATCCGGCGTCTTGACAACGCACTTTTTCACGTCGATCAGGTTCCGGGGGTTGAGCACCGCGCCGCCGCCGAAGGATTCGTCGAACTGCGCGCCGAACTGCATCCGCTTGTCCTCCGACACGCCGCAGCTCTCCAGCACGTCCTTCAGCTCGTCGCCGCTGACGACCAGCGGATCGTCGCTTTTTGCCTCCTGCCACGCGTCGATGCGGTCCTTGATCTCCTGCCGCACCTGCTGGACGACGGCAAGCGAGCATTCGTCGTCCAGCGCATTGCGCAGCACGCCGCTGAAGGTGTCGCGCTGCTCGTCTGCGGGCATCGGCGGCTGGACATGGAACAGCGCGTCGATGAGCGGCTGATTGTCCGCGCCGGAGGAATGCGTGTAGAACAGGCAGTTATACAGATTTGTCCGCCGTCCGTCAAAGGCGGGGAAGAGGAAGCCGGCCTCCGGCATACCGGCGGCCCAGCCTGCCGAGCGGTTGTGGAAGGTCTTTTCCTCGGCAATGTAGCTCAGAAGCTCCCTGCCCGGCTTGACGGGGCAAACGGCGCAGACAAAATAGGAGAAGACCTCGCTGCCGTCGTCGAGCTTCGCGCCGTCTTTCGCCTTGAACGGCACGTCGTAGCGCTCATGCGCCAGCAGGATCAGGAAGTTTTCTTCAAAGCTGACCGCGCCGATGATGGTCTGGAACAGCTTCTGCCGCGCCTCCTCGTCGTCCAGCGCCGTCTCGCGCAGGCGCATGAGCAGCCGGTGCTCGTCGGAATCGGCGACCTGCTTTGTGGTGAACGAGAGGTCGAGCAGGTTCTTATCCGGCGTGCCGGACAGCGCGCGGCGGAAGATCGCCAGATATTTTTCCCTGTCCTCCTCCGTCATCAGGCCGAACGGCTCCCGGAACGTGGACAGAACCTCGCCGCTGGACGCGACATAGCAGCCGTAAACAGCGGTCAGATTGGTGCGGTCAGGCTTCATGCGGCTCCGCAGCTCGCCGATCTCTTTGTTTGTCATGGGAAAAACTCCTTGTGCTGAAAGTCTATTTATTATATCATAGATGAAAGCTGATTTCCAGCCGGAACTCTTTTGCACAGAATTCGTCCAACCCATCAGAAGGGAGAGACTACCATGATTTTTTATTTAAAAGAGGAATTTCTGTCGTTTGACCACTTTGATATCTGGGACGAAAACGAGAACCTTGTCTACAGCGCGGACCGCGAGTTTTTCAATTTCGGCAAAAAGCTGATCGTGCAGGACGCCTCCGGGCGGCAGGCCGCCGCCGTGCAGCACGTGCCGTTTTCGCTGCCGTGTACCTATGCGCTGACCATCGGCGGGCGGGAATACGACCTGACGCGGAATTTTGCGTTCTTTTCCCGCAGCTATTCTCTGGACGAGCTGGGCTGGGAGATTGAGGGCGACTTTATGAGTCTGGACTACGAGATCACGCAAAACGGCCGCCGCGTCGCGGCCATTTCCCGCGCCTTCCTGACCCTCGGCGACCGCTACGCGTTAGAGGTATTCGACCCGCAGGACGCGCTGATCGCCCTGTGCACCGTCCTTGCCATCGACTGCTGCGACGAGGAGCACAGCCGGTAACGGACGCGTGCGCATCCGCTGAAAGGAGGCTCCCCGTATCATACAGGCCATGATACGAGGAGCTTTTTCCGCGCTGCGCGCGAACGCCTTATTGTTTGCGTACCGGGTAGCAGGCTTCGGTGACGAATTCTTCAGGGTTCTGTGTTTCGTACGGGCTGACGTGGTAGATGTTGAACATCGGGCCGTCGCATTCATAGCCGTTATCCGCGATCCACGCGGCGATGGCCGCGTAGACCTCGCCGATCCTTTCATACGGGCCGCGGAACGTGCAGCTTGCGACGGTAACAGCGGGGAGCGTTCTGAATTTCACGTGCGCTGTATCGGGATAGCTGCCCTTGACGGTCTTCCACGCTTCGATCTCTACGTCGTGCTCCTTGTATTCCCCGTCGAGGAACGTCACGGCGCAATAGCACGGCTCGTCCGGGACGAGGCGCATCCCGTCCGTCTCCTCGCAGAGCGTCTTCCAGACGCTTCCTTCCTCCGAATAGCACGGGATGGTCGTATGGACACAGGCCGCATAGCGTTCGGGGATGGTCTTGATGGTCACATTGTACTGCATGATGTCTTCCTTTCCCAGCCGGTTTCGGGCTGATTCCAGAAGCAGCAGCTGCCGCGCTGTTTTTGCCGCGTCGGCTTCCAGCTCGCGCCGTCTTGTTTCAAAGTACGGTGCGAGCTTTTCCGCGTCATGGCCGATCTCGGTCATGCGGCACACGTCGGCGAGGGAAAAGCCCATGTCCCGCAGGGCCGTGATCCAGCCGATCTGCGGCAGCTGATCCTCGCGGTAATAGCGGTAATCCGATTCCGGATCAATATACGCCGGGTGCAGCAGGCCGATCTCGTCGTAGTAGCGCAGCATACGGATACTGACTCTGGACAGTTTTGAAAATAATCCGATTTTCAGCATTACGGTACCTCCATGCTGATTTTTTTTGAGCTCCCCGACAGCATACAGCCTGACACAGTGTCAGAGTCAAGTGCTTTTTATTTCTTTTTTTCGCCCTGTCCGACCAACCGCAGCACAGCCATTACGGCGCCGTACAGGATACCCGCGATCGCCCAGATGAACCAGCTGTATTTCGGCTGTCCGTTGCCCATGGGGCCGAAGGTGTAGAAGAGGTAAACGGCGGTGACGAGCAGCCAGTAGATGCCGCTGACCGCGCCGATGACGGGGCTTTTCGCCTTGTTCTCGCGGGTGTAGTCCTCCTCCTCGGAAAGCTCGTCCTTGAGCAGGAAGTCGGTCGTCACGCCGAACAGACGGCTCATCTGCACGACCTTATCCATATCGGGCACGGACTGCGCCCCCTCCGACTCCGGCGCGCACGGCGTCTGTTTGATGGGCAGAGCATACCGCTTTTTGCGGTTGCGGACAAGAAAGACGGGCAGGAAATTTGTCAATCGACGGTTGCGCGCAGGGCCGAAAACGGCTCCGCGCGCAGTTTTTTCAGAAATGGAAGCCCTTGGGCATCCATTTGCGGGACTTATAGTAAAGGAGAAAGGCGATGCTGGTGAGCACCCAGGAGATGGGGTAGATGACGGCAATGGTGAGGTTGGAGTTGTGCGAGAAGGCGTAGCCCCAGAGGTAGATGAGACGCACGATGCAGGTAAAGACCATCGTGATGGCGGCGGGGACCACCGCGTCGCCGACGCCGCGCATGGTGGAGGAGAGGACCTCGACGAGCGTGAAGAGCACATAGCAGGGAGCGATGAGCGCCGTCACCTGCGCGCCGATGGCGATGACCGTCGGATCGTCGCCGACGAAGAGGTGCATCATCGGGTAGCGACCCGAGAAGATGATGACGGAGAAGAGCGCGGAGGTCGTCAGGTGGATGAGCAGCCCCTTGTGGATCGACTCGTGCACGCGCTCGCGGTCGCCCGCGCCGAAGTTCTGCCCGACGTAGGTCATGACGGCGATGCCGATGGCGTTGGAGATGGGCCAGTAGTAGTCATCGAACTTGTTGAAGGCGGTCCAGCCCGCCATGGAGTCCGTACCGAGCATATTGATGCCGACCTGCAGGACGATGTTGGCAATGCCGTACATCGAGCTTTGAAGGGCAGCGGGGATGCCGACGTGGAGCATCCGGCGGAGAATGCCGCGGTCAAGCTCCTCACGGTCGTAGAGCAGACGCTGCTCCTCGGGCAGCCGCCGCAGGGCGCGCACGACCAGCGCCGCGCACACGACCTGCGAAAGAGCGGTCGCGGCGGCGGCTCCCTCGATGCCCCATTGGAAAACGATCACAAAGAGCAGGTCGAGCGCAATGTT
>OGJV01001195.1_pt1 | contig 11543 bp, 5 predicted proteins | sample 1572271 | NCBI WGS metagenome assembly OGJV01 (sample SAMEA2582107, study PRJEB24529) | metagenome | biome: Human gut stool | place: China | collected 2011
AGCGTGAAGCAGATCACTAATATAATGTACCGGGGAAAAGAGCGTCTGCGAGGATTATTGGAACGGGAGGGAATTACAAATGCGGAGTCATGAGGAACGGATCGCAGAAGTCCGACGAAGGATTGCGGAAAAAGAGCGACAAAAAAGGCGGAAACAGCGGCGGATCGTTGCTATTTCCTGCATAGCGGCATGCCTTGCTGTGATCTTCGGGGCTTCCTTTGTCATGTCCGGGATTTCCGGGCAAATGGTGCCGGGGATCTCCTCCGGATATGAAACGGCGGCAACGATCCTCGGCGGAGGTGCTGCACCTGAATATATCATAATAGGGGTGCTCTCATTTCTTCTCGGCGTATGCGTGACGATCCTGTGTTTTCGTGTCCATCTGCTGGACAAAGAAGATCAGGCAGAGCAGAGGGGGGACCGCGCCAATGGAATTGATCATTAATCTTTTGCAATTTTTCGTCACCCTGCTGGGCTTCTGTCTGAGCGGCATTCGTTATCTGAGACATCGGACACTGTCATATTTTCTGCTGATTTGCTTTTATGGCTGTTTCGCACTGGGCTCCCTGTACTGGACATTGTATCTGTTGTTGTTTTCCGAAACACCACGGATCTTTTATGTATCGGAATTCGGCTGGGTCTCCAGCGTTATTTTTCTCTATCTCCTACAATATACTCTCTCCTCCCCGGAGGAAAGAAGCTTTTCCTGTCGGAAATCCCTGCTGGCTCCGCTGATCGGAGTTCCGTTGTGCGCATTTTACTGTACCTTTGGTGACATTCTCTCCAACCTGATCTGGTGCGGCATGATGATATGGCTCTCCTTCTGCGCCATTCGTGGGCTTGTCTATGTGAAAACGCAGACGGGCGCGGCGCAGAATATGCGGTACTTCCACATCGGCGTGCTGTGCTTTGCGTTCGCGGAGTATCTGCTCTGGACGGCGGGCTGCTTCTGGCCGGAAACCTCACCGGCAAGCCCCACCTTCTGGTGTGATATGCTGCTGACGCTTGCGATTCTGGGGCTGCTGCCCGCCACGAGAAAGGCGGTGGCTGCATGACCTACATCGAGAATATTTTTATCTGCATGGTGTCCCCGCTGCTGGTGGCCGCTTTGTGCATGGGCAGGCGGCAGCTTCGCTTCTTCCTGTTCTGCATTGCCGGGATGGGGGTGTGCCTGCTTTCGGCCTATATCAACACCTTCCTCGCGGCGGTATGTCAGGCGGACGCCCTTGCCGCCACGGCGGAGATCGCGCCGGTGGTGGAGGAAATGATGAAGCTGCTGCCGCTGGTGTTCTATCTTCTGGTATTCGAGCCGGAGGGGGATAAAATCAAGGTTGCGGCAATAACGGTCGCCCTCGCCTTCGCCACCTTCGAAAATGTGTGCTATCTGATCCAAAACGGCGCAGACCGCTTCTCCTTCATCTTCTTCCGGGGCTTCGGCACGGGAGCAATGCACGTCCTCTGCGGTCTGATCGTGGGCGGCGGGCTTGCATACACATGGCGGCGGACGTGGCTGAAGATCGCGGGCACCTGCGGGCTGCTGGGCGCGGCCATCACCCTCCACGCCATCTACAATCTGCTCATCGCCCACGGCGGCGCGGCGCAGTACATCGCCTACGCCCTGCCGGTGCTGCTGGTGGCGGCGGGAAAGCTGTCCGCTTTCCGCTTATCGCGGAGAAAATAACCGAACATTCCCTCCTTGAGAGCTGCTTTTTGGCGGCTCTCAAATTTTTTGAAAAATTTTGCGTTTTGGGTGAGAGTTTTTTCGATTTTTTGTACCTATATAAGTGAAGGGGTTTTTAAGCCGCATTTCAAAAAATCCAGAGAGGAGGTTCAAACGAAATGTACGATACCGCAAGACGGGTCGCACTCGTCAAGCAGCGGGTGCGGGAAAACACCCGCCGGAGGCAGCGGCGCGAGGCAATAAGCCTCTCCGCAGCGTGTATGCTGCTGTGCGCGGCGCTGATGCAGACAGCGGGCACGGTCGTCGGGCCGGGGCAACCGGAAGCATGGGGCGTGTTCGGCGCGATGCTGCTGCGGGAGGACGCGGGCGGCTATGTGCTGGTGGCCGTCGTCTCCTTTGCCGCGGCGGCAGCGTTCACCGCGCTGTGCTTCCGGCTCAGAAACAGAGAAAACCAGAAAAAAGGCGGGGCGGACAAACCGAACCGACACGAACAGGAGGAGAAAAGCCAATGAAAAAACGAATACTTAGCATACTGCTCGTCTGCTGCATGGTGCTGACCATGCTGCCGACAGCGGCGTTTGCAGCGGTGAGCGATTCGCTGGGCAACACGCCCGAGGAAAATCAGGCGATTTTGGAGCAGCTCTCCGCCCTGACTGGCGGCAGCAGCGACCAGGTGCTTTCCATGCTGAACGCTTTGGGGCTGCTGGATGAAGACGGCAATTTCAAGGTGGATCAAACCATCACGCTGGACGGCCAGGTGTTGACACTGGCGGCTGTCATGGAGCTGCTGGAAAATCCCGCCACGGATCTCACCCGTATAGCCGACGTGGATGGGACTCCGGTGGCGCTGGGCGATTTGAAGACCATGATCCAAATCGAACAGGAGCTGCAGCGGATCAAGGACACCTATTTCTCCGGCAGGGAGTTTACCGGGGAAGCTCTGGAGAATCTCAACAGCCTGATGGAGCAGATGGAGCTGCAGGGCATCAGCTTGCGGTATTCCGCCTCTGCCACAAAGCCTGAGGGCGTTGAGACGGTGGATATGAGCGGCATGATGAGCCAAACGCTGGGGAATCTCGCAAACAACACCTGGAACTCCGGGCCTTTTACTGTATACAGAGGAAAACCGGCCGGCTTTTCCTACCGCATTCAAAAAGGCCAGCTCAGCGATTATATCACCAATATGGAGGTCTCGATAGGCGCGGTGAGTGGGGTCGAGCAAAGCGACGGGTCCTACAGGCTGACCTATGCGGTAGACGGCTACAGTTTAGGTGGTCAGAAAATCACTGTCAAGGTTCAAACCAAAGGAGGGAACCCAGCCTGGCTCGAGAATTCTTATTCCTATGGCGACCTGCTGGGGATGATTGAATTTTACGATGCGGAAAATCTGGTGTTCTATGACGGCGCCAGCTATGCCGACCACTGTCAGCTCAAGCTAATAAAGACGGTTGGCGTCCCCACAATACAAACATCAATGACCGCGCCGAACTATGAGGAAAGATACGAAAGTACAGACACAATACAGGGGGATATGTATATTCCTTTGCTGGCAGATGAATACACTACAGCCCTCGGTGCCAACAATCCGGACTTCGTTGCGCTAAGCGATACCATCAGAATTCTGGATAGCGCTCGCAACTCGGTGCTTCCCGTCGGCTCCGACCCATTTTATCAACCATACCAAATCGACGCCAGCATCGAGTTTAACTGGAGTACCGAAAAAGCTGCCTATACTGGCGATGCGCCGTATGGCTGGTATAAAAACCAGCCCTTTGCCCCGTTCTATCTGACGGAGTACAAGTTCAATGAAGAATCTCTGGGGCTCAGCAACAACAGAACAAAAGCGCTGAACTGTACGATCAACAAGGGCGAAACAGTCAGCATCTCCCTGCAGTCTACCACGCAAAACAGAGGGGATCAGCGGTACTGGCTGCCCTTCCGACTGTATATGAAAAGTGTACAGGGCGAAATCCAAAATTCCTGGGCCACCACCAAGAACAGCAACGTCACCGCCAAGCTGGTGGACACGGACAATCCCATCATTCAAAGCGTCACGGCCCCGGCGGGAACCTATGCCAGCGGACAGCACGTGCCCATCACAGTTACCTTTAACGAGTTCGTGGATCTTAGAAACGCCAGCGTGACCATCAACGGCAAAGAGTATAGCGCCGCTGAACTTTCCATGAACAACTACGGTGTCACGGCAATGCTCTGGTACCCAGTGCAGGATACAGATGCCACCACGGTCACCGTCAATGGTATGACCGGCGTGAAGGATGTTTTCGATCATACGCTGGATCCCACACACTATCTAAGCGAGCCGATTACCGGCGTTGCGCTGGAGAGCGTCTTGATGCGCAACGCCCCCACCGCACTGACCGCCGACTACGACAACGGCAAGGCATCGTTCACGATGAACGCCAACATGGCGCAGGCCTACAAGACCGTATACAGCGATTATCACACCCCGGAAGGCACAGAGCCGAAGGAAGCCCCTTTCCGCCTCGAACTGAGGGACAACTCCACGGATGAAGCAATCCATCTGCAGGTCTATCTGGACACAGAGAAGGAAGCCTTCACCATTAGCGACTATGCAATCGCACCCGCAGCTTACACCCGCACCTATACGGTGACGCTGCAGGCCAACGAGGGCTCGAAAGACTCTCCTAACTGGGTGAATGTTCTTCCCCTGACCCGGCAGTTCACGGTGGCAAAGAAAGTTTCCGCGCACACGGTAAACGTCGTCCCGGAAGCGAATGACGCCGACTATACGATTTCCCTCGCCGATTCCGCCCGCCCCACGCTTCAGGCCAAGGTTTTGGGGAAAAACGGTGAGCAGGCCAGCTACACCACCGGTAAATGGAGCAGCAATGACCTGGACATTGCCACCATCGACGAGAATACCGGCCTTGTTGCCACCACAGGAACCAAGGTGGGAACCGTCATCTTTACCTTTACGGCGGACAACGGGACTGAGGACCCTGCCGATGATGTGACGGGCCAGTCACAGCCCTATACCGTGACGGCAGGCGATTCCCTGGCACTGGTGATTCCCGGCGGCTCGTCCATCGTGACGCGAGTAAATCAGCCCGCCACCGTGCTGTGGAGCTCCAATGCCGCGCTGATGGCACCGAACAAAGAGTTCGATTACAGGATCGACCTGTATGAGGGCAACTACGAGAATGAGGCGGCGCTGAGCGGCCTCAAGCCCGTTGCGACTTATACCGCCGGCAAAGATGAAAACAGCGTGCGGATCGAGGAGAATGTGCTCTCCAAGCTCTCCAACGGCAATATCCCTGCCTACACGGTATTGGTCTCCATGCCGCACCCCAACGCCGGGGGTGAGGACGTCCGCCTGTCGGCACTTGCCTGGATCATCGTGCAGGCACCACCTGCCACGGCCAAGCTGACACCGCCCCAGAGCATTTACCACAAGGATACCGACGGCACCGTCAATATCGACTGGTCGGTGGAAAATGCCACTACCGGCGCCTCTCAACAGCCCACGCTGACCATTACCCGGGTCACAGAGGACAACAACACCCAAGAGGTGGCCAGAGAGCGCCTATCCGGTACCTCCGGAAGCTACTCCCTGTCATTACAGAGTGTGAAAGCCGGCAATCTAAAGGACACCTATCAAGTGGTTTTGAGCGTGGAGAATCCTGGTGAGGAATCTCCCAGCACCGACTCCTTCCCCCTGTATGTCTACGATGCCGACGCACTGAAGGTGCAGGACGACAAAGGAAAGACGATTTCTGCGCTGACCATGGACAATACCTCCAAGGTCAGCGGCACCCTGCCCACCGATACAGCTAAAATTATGCAGCTGCGCCAGGAGCTGGGGCTGATCGAGTACATAGGCATCAACTATGACGAGTACGGATGGAACTCCTTTAAAGACGGCATCCAGTGGCTCTCCAGCAACAACAATGCCATTTCCGTCAACTACAAGCAGGGCGGACTGTATGAGGACATCAGAAACTTCTCCTTTGATTCCTACCTTCCCGAAACCAAAATGGCGCTGTCCGGCTTGGCCAACGGCACCGCAACCGTCACGGCTACCCATGCCGCCACGGGCATGAGCGCCGCCGTACAGGTGACAGCGAAAACGCTGCAAAATAAGTTCTATCTCTTCCAGCTGACGCCTGCAGCGGAAACTACGCTGCAATACACCGACGGCAAAGGTGTGCCCAAAACGGTCACGACCAACAGTGAAGGCGTGCTGGCGCTTTACGAACCCAACGGGATCGCCAGCGAGGTGTCTCTGCGGTCCGGCTCCGGCGCGGATATTTATCTGGGCACCATCTATAAAGAAAATCTGCGTTCCGGCGAGCGGGATGCCACAAAACTGCAGCTTTATCCCTTGAATACCTTCAGCCTTCGGCGAGTCGCCCGGGCATCTGTGACGCTCATCACGCCGGGCGGCGATCCGCTGGCGAACAAGACGGTGACCGTTCGCGGCGGCGTTTATAAAAACGGAGGCTACTGCCAGACAGCTCTGCTGGGCTCCAGGGCAGGAGCACTTGTCAGCGGCATCACCGGCGACACCTATACCACGGATGCGGCGGGAAATATAACCGTCTATCTGGATTCCACCCAGTTCTGGTCGGCCGAAAAGGGTGAGAGCAGCACCACGGCGCTTTCCGCTCTGGATCAGCTGGAGTACATTCTGGAGATCAGCGCAATTGACGGCGACAAGTACTATCCGCTGCTGCTGACTGTCAACGGCAAGCTGGGCGTGGACGATGTAATGCGCACCGCAGAGGGCGTTGTCTCTCTGGAGCGCGTGCCGACGGGGGAGGAAAACAAGCCCTTCATTGTGGCGCAAAGCGTTGATTACGGTCTTGCCAACGGTCAGAAAGTGGATGTCCGCAGCTCGACCGGGAAGATTGGCCCTAACAGCAGCTTTAAAACAGCAACCCTGCACACCACCATGTTCCTCTGGGGCGAGAAGATTGCCGACGCGAAGAATTACAGTCTCAAGCTGGCGGACGAATACGGCGTTCTTCCTGCCGCCCAGAGCAGCAGTACCAAGCAGTATCCCTTCTCATCCATCCCTGTAGCGGAAAACGATCTGACCCTCACCGAGGCCACCATGACCACCTCTGGATGGATCGCCGACGGCAAGGATGTGGGTATGAAAACGCAGCTGAGCCTGAACGGCAGCCTGCTGCAGGAGAAAATAATGCCCTTCCGGGTCGTTGATTTGACCCGAGTGCCCAAGGTGACAGAGGATAAGCGCGTCACCGGTATTCTGGCGACGATGGGATCCTCCAGTGGAGTGAATCAAGTCGACTTTGGCGGAGTGGGCGACAGTAACATTCTCAAGGTGCTGACCGGACGGCTGGATGATCTGAGCGGTCCGGTGGACACTTCCGTGTTCAAAATGATCATCACCCCCAGCGAAGATCCCTCCGTGTTCCGTGCCATGATTTGGGCCGGGTACAACACGCTGGAGATGGAGGACATGGACTATTCCGAGGACGGCGTGGCGTTGGGTGCGAATGTGCTGACGCAGAACCTGGAGGTGGGCGTGCCCGGTACCGGGGACCTGAGCCAGATGGCCCAGGGAACCTATGATCCCAAGGGGGACTACAAAACCAACTCCTTGGCCGACAATGTCACCAGCACGGATCTCAACTTGCAGTTGGAGGGCTTTTACGAAGCGGAGATCCGCTATAACGCCGAAAAAAAGGAGTGGGAGGTTTTCACCGTAGGCGGCGGCTTTACCGCCGGCGTTGGCGTGGGCTTCTCCTTCAGCGTGAACGCCATGGCTGGCCCCGTGCCGTTGACAGCAACCTTTGAGCTGGGCGGTGCCATTCAGCTGGATTTCCGTACCGCAGTGCGCTACGGCCAGCAGGGACAGGGCACAGAGCTTGCCTGGAGCGATCCCACGGCCACGGCAGTGAATGACTTTTTGACCACGCTGCGTATCAACGCCTATGTCCACGCGTTTGGCGGCATTGGCTTTGACTATTCGATCGTGGCGCTGAAGATCGGCCTATTCGGCAATTTGGATGTGGACAGTCAGAATAAGTTCCTTTCCCGCACCTATCTTGCCGACGAGACAAAGCGCCAGATCAACGGTCAGGCCCTGGGGATCCAAAGCGAAGTGGGAATCAAATTTGTGGCCGCCTTCCTGTTTATCTCCTACGAGGCGGTGATCGCCTCCGGAACCTTTGGAGCCACCAAGACTTTTAATAACTGGAAAACAATCGACGACTACTGGAATAGCGCCACCAGTGGGCTGAGCCTTGCCTCGCTGCGGATGGCGGCGGCCCAGAGCGGAATGCAGGTGGCTTCTGCCAGTGCGACGCTCCAAAGCCGGGACTATCTGGAGCAATATGCCCGTACTTGGGGCCAGCCCCGGCGGCGGATGATGCTGTTCTCTCTGAACTCCACCAATGGGCTGCAAAACATCCAGTCCAATGCCAACCCCACATCCTATCCGCAGCTCAGCGATGACGGGAAGGTATTGGCCTACATCAACGACGGCAACATCGGCAATATTTACGCCAGCCGGGCACATTTCTCCACCCTTAATGGCGGCGCCTATTCTGTCTCCAGCCAAATTGCCGATCCCACAGGGTTCCCCGGCTACGGCGACACGAGCGTTTCTCTGTCCGGCACTGACAGCTTCGCGGCGGCGGCTTGGGTTCGCATGGGCACCGACCTGCCGGGTAAAAATGCCGGTGATCCCGTGACATTGGAAGAGCAAAACCTGCTGATGAACAGCACGGAGATCGTAGCGTCCGTCTATAACGGCACAACCTGGACTTCCACCCGTCTAACCAACGACGGCACGCCGGATCTGGCCCCAGCCACGGCAGTGGGCGGCGATGGCAAGGCCATCGTGTTCTGGCGCAGCGTCTACACCCCCGATCCCGGTACGCAGGGCAGCAACAACCTGCTGAACTTCACTACCAGAGATTGTATCATGTACCGTTGCTATGACAGCGGCACCTGGAGCGAGGCCAAAATGCTTTATAACGGTGCTACTGGCAGCGTGAAGGCGTTGCAGGCGGCCATGCTGCCCGACGGAACCGCTATGGCGGTTTACTCGCTGGACCGCAGCGAAACCGGAGATACCTCCGACTACGAGATCGCCTATTGTACCGTGGCTGCTAACGGAACTCCCGGTACAGCCATGCTGGCGACCTGTGACAGCAATCTTGACGAAAACCCTCAGGTCGTTGCAGCCAACTTCGGCAGCGGGGATGACCGATTTGTCATCGGTTGGCACAGCGTCCGAGACGGCAGCAGCGATATCCAGCTGTTGGCTGTGGACGGCAGCGGCACCATGTCCAACAGCTTCCCCGGCTCTCTGTCTGCCCTGACCAGCAGCGGCAACGCCGCCGTGGGCGGAGACTTCCGCTTCGCTTCCCTCAGTGGGGATCATCGCAGCCTCAATGATCTTACCATCGTCTGGAATGAGACTGTCAATGACGCCAACGGCGCGGTAGATCACGGCATTTTGAAGGCGGCCAAGCTGCGCTATGCCGCAAATACCTACACGCTCTCCGCACCATTGGAACTGGCAGAGCTGCCGGATCGCACGCTGGCTGACCACTTTGATGCCTATGTCAGCGGCAGCAATCAGGTGCAGGCTGCCATTCAGGCCACCCGGTATGACGATGAAAAGCCGGAGGTAATCGGCGGCGTGACCGTTCCGGGTGAGGAAACGATCCTCTATACCGCTGCTTCTAATTTTATCACCGATGCGGTGGCAGTGGAACAGATCGGTGTGGATTATGCAACGCTGGCGCTGAACAGCCTGACACCCATTCGCTTTACCATCCGCAACACCGGGCTGAACGATGTGACAAACCTAACGGTCAAGCTTGGCAGCGGGGAAACCGCCACCCTTACGGAAAAACTGCTGCCCAATGAAAGCACCACCCTTACCGTCTGGCACCATGTGAAGGACCGCGTGACCGACCCGAGCTATACCATCACCGCCGCCGGCGGCATCAACGAAAACGGCACAGTGTATCTGGATTATCCCGACATTGGCATCTCGCAAATGGAAGTGATTGCGGAGAGCGCCGGCAAGCGCACGGTGCGCATGACCCTCTATAATTCCTCTGCCGCCACGCTGGCCGGCGGAAAGAACCGCGAGGTGAAGCTTGCGTTCTATGCGGATGATCTGCATACCAAGCCTGCAGAGGTAGTCTGCACCACAAACGGCGTATCGGTTAGCGGTAATGAAATCACCGTTTCTGGAGACAGCGCCCTCGCCCGCATCGATCAGGGGACCTTTACACTGGACCTGACCTATGATCTGGGCAGGTATATGACATCCATTGGCAAAACCGAGATCCCCAATGTGGGTACCTATCTGTACGCCGAGGCGTGGGCGGAAGGCCAGATCGGTGGAACGGGAGGCAATCAGCGCCTCCCGGAGTATGACGGCAGTGACAGCGAGGCCAGCGTCCATATGACCGGCGCACTGGCTCGCACCGGAGAGCAGCTGACGATGGATGTGACACAGGGGAACGACGGCAACGGTCACAGCACCGCCGCCATTACCCTGCGCAACAACTGCCTGCAGCCTCAGACTAGCGCAGAGCTGGTAGCCACGCTGCTGGATGCTGCCGGGGCCGTTCTGGAAACGAAAAAGACCAGTATTGGCGGTGCCATCTCCGGGGAAACCTTCCAGGCGGAAAACGTCACCTTCTCCCGGCTTGGCACCCGCGTAGTGGTGCGAGCCGCAGTGCCCGGTAATGACCTTCTGACCTTTGAAGGTCTGGCAGTGGGGCTCGGCGATTTTACCGCCAACGGAACGAACTATACCTATACGCTGCAAAATGATAGCGGAGCAACATCTACGCTAGTCACAGCGGTGTCTGGAAACGGAGAGCCCGTGAGCATCAACGGACAGGCTCTGTCCACCGGCGGCAGCGCAACCGTTGCTATCCCCAACAGCGGCACAACCGACATTGTCGTGGAGATCGGCACTAAAACCTACACGCTGACGATTCTGCGCAATAGCGGCACAGGCGGCAATGAAGGCGGTGGCGGCGGCAGCAGCTCGCCGAGCTACTCCATCACCGTGGATAAGACCAAGAACGGTACGATCACCGTTTCGCCTAGAAACGCGAGCCACGGCGACACCGTGACCATCACCGCGACGCCCGACAAGGGCTACGAGCTCGAAATGCTCAAGGTGCTCGACCGCAGCGGCGACGCGCTGAAGCTCACCGAGAAGAACGGCAAGTACACCTTCACCATGCCTGCCAGCAAGGTTACCGTAAAGGCCACCTTCATGGATGACAACACGATGCTGAACTACTTCGTGGACGTCAAGACCGGCGATTACTTCTATAACGCGGTCCTGTGGGCAGTGCAGGAGGGCATCACCTCTGGCACGGACGCTACGCACTTCAGCCCCAACGCCTCCTGCACCCGCGCTCAGATCGTGACCTTCCTGTGGCGCGCCAGCGGCAGCCCGGAGCCGAAGACTGCCAGCAATCCCTTCACCGACGTTGCAGCCAACGCTTACTACTGCAAGGCTGTTCTGTGGGCTGTTGAAAACGGCATCACCGGCGGCACCGGCGACGGCAAGTTCAGTCCCGATGCTACTTGCACCCGTGCGCAGAGCGTGACCTTCCTCTATCGTGCCTCCGGCAGCCCCGCAGTCAGCGACAAAGCCGAGTTCAGCGATGTTTCCACCACGGCCTTCTATGCAGACGCAGTGGCGTGGGCAGCGAAGAAGGGCATCACCACCGGCATCGGCGGCGGACTGTTCGGCTCCGGCAACGACTGCACCCGCGGTCAGATCGTGACCTTCCTCTGGCGCTGCAAGAAGTGACCGGCTGACATACGGCTAAACATGGCATGACCCCATAAGCGAACATCGGAC
>OGJV01001204.1_pt1 | contig 11491 bp, 8 predicted proteins | sample 1572271 | NCBI WGS metagenome assembly OGJV01 (sample SAMEA2582107, study PRJEB24529) | metagenome | biome: Human gut stool | place: China | collected 2011
CATTTCCGACCAGCCCTCCCGGACCCATGTAGTTCATAATACTGAGCATATCATAATAGGCGCCGTCAGTATTCCGCGTGATCTGATCCAGATACATCTTCAGCTTCAGAGAGTAAATCAAGTTCAAACAATAAGGTTATCACTCAAAATACTGAATTTAGAAAGGCGTTTGATAATATTGCTGTTGGTGATTTGATGAGCCATGGTGATGGCGGAACAGCCCTTAGTGATGTTGAAAAGGCTTTAGGTAAGCCTTCTTCAACGTCAACACAAGACGTACAAGGCGTGCAAATTAAAAATTATATTTGGAGCAAAGGTGGTGTGTCCATCACTGTTGAATTTAATGGTGATCAGGCTGTTTCTAAAGGCATAACAGGTTTCAAGTTCTCACGTACCCCTAAATTTGATCTAGACGCTTATAACAGCCTTGCAGATGGTTCTTCGTATGATGATGTTGTAAGTAAGTATGGTGAACCTGATGGCTTAAGTGAAATGATTATCGGTGGCGAGAAAACTGTTAGCGCGACATGGATAACTGGCACTAAAGGCGGCACGATCACATTATCATTTACAAATGATAGCTTGACTTCTAAAGCACAGTCTGGCTTGAAGTAATTATATAACCCGTCGAAATCGACGGGTTTACTTTATTAGCCATGGGCTTTACAGGCTTTAAGGCTAATGAAAATCATATAAGGAGGAAACATAATGAACGAATTATCATAAAAAAACAAACTCCACTCAAAAAGGTGGAGTTTTTATTTTGAATACGAGTTGAATACGTTAATCAGCAAACCGCAGAAAAATACAGAAAACTAAAAATCTTATTTTGTGTTAAAATGCTAGTTACAGAAAGGCGTGGAAAAGCTCAAAAAATAGCATATTTAAAATTAAAATTTAAACCCCATAGTTGCTAGTTTCAGCTAGTAACTATGGGGGTTTTTGTATTCGATATTTTAATGTTTAACGCCACGATAGCTATGATTACCTTTGATTTTATGCACGTGCTGTTTAAATTTAGGACCATTATTGTTGGTTAGACGGAAATTCTTCATTTTACCAATGAATGGTTTATTTTCAGAACGAATCTTAGTCCAAGTTTGCATAGCTTCAGTCATGGCCTTTAAATCTTCTAATTGTTTATCATTTTTCTCGCGTAAAGCAGCAACATAAATATCAGTTTGCAAGCGATTGGTCAAGTTGATGTGATAATTCAACAAGTCTTGCGTTAAAGGTGCGTGACGATAAGAGTTAAATAGTTTTTGAATAGTTTCCATAGCCTCGCGTACAGTTTGAGGTTGGACATAACGTTTTTTTGGTTGCATAATAAAATCCTTTCTTAGAATTTATTATTTTTATTGTAACTCAATTTAAAGCTATGACAAAAAAATAATGATAAACTAAGGAAGAGAATAAAAAGTGAGAGGTGAAAATTTATGAGTTTAGGATTTATTTTAGGTGATGCTACTAAAAATCATCGTCAAGTATTGCTAGAGCAAATAACTAACTGGCAAGCAGAAGATCCACAAGCCAAGATTTACTACATAGTTCCTAACCATAATAAATTTAGTGCTGAAGTAAAAGTATTAGACTATTTAAAAAGCCAGCAAGATAATCAAGACTTGTTTGCGACAAGTAACGTACAGACTTTCTCATTTACACGTTTAGCTTGGTATTTTATGAAAGATACGGCTACATATCAAGTTAATAGAATAACTAATGCTGGCTTGAATATGATTGTTTATCGTAGTTTGCAGGAACATAGTGATGAATTGACAATTTTTAAGGGTGAACAGACCCAACCGGGCTTTATCGCTCAATTGGTATCACAATTGATAGAACTACAACAATCTTGCATTACATACGATGATATAGAAAGAATGAAAGAAAACTTAAGTCAACAAGATACAGCTGATAGTGCAGAGTTGGAAGCCAAATTACATGATATAGCGATTATCTATCGTGATTTTATGCAGATGACAGACAGTAAGTATTTAAAACCTGCTGATATTTTGCCAAGTTTGACTCAGTACTTACAAAATGAAGATCTAAGCAATAGTTATTTTATTATCGAGGGATTTTCACAATTCACAGCTCAAGAACAGGCTATAATTTCAGTTTTGCTTCAACGAGCTAAAGAAGTGAGAATTGATTTGATTTTGAATCGTGGAGTGACTGATATTGAAGATTTAAGTGATAAGCAGTCATTATTTTACCGATCTGAGAGAACTTACTATTTACTTTATCAACAGGCTAGAAAAGCACAAGTCAAAATTCTGAATGATGTTTATCCACAGGAATTACGTGTGGAAACCCTTGAATTACAATCCTTAGCTAAGTATTGGAAAGAATCCACAGATTTGAAACCAATTAATGTTGAAAAAATTGGGGATAATCATAATTTACAAGTCATAAAAGCTGATACAAGAATGACGGAAATAAAGGAAATAGCCACAAGAATAAAGCAAATGGTCGCTTTGAAAGACTATCGTTATGCAGATTTTTTGCTATTAACACCGGATTTGAATAAGTATCGAAATATCATTGAACCTATTTTTAATGACTATAAGGTTCCAATCTTTGTGGATTTAGCTAAGAAGATGATTGATCATCCACTTGTGGAATTGTTGACAGCCTTATTCAACGTCAAAGCACATCCCTATCGTTATGTGGATATGATGCGACTTTTAAAAACCGAATTGTTAATTCCCAAAACCGAATATGGTTATTTGGAAATTAAACAATTTAGACAAGATCTAGATCTAACTGAAAACTTGATCTTGAAATTCGGTTTAGAAGGAAGTCAATGGTTGCGTAAAGATGATTGGGTATACTATCGCTTTGGAAGCTCCGACTTTGGTACTCAGACTGATGTCCAAGAGAAAATAACCAAGCAAGTTAACGTTATTCGTCATTACATTAAGGAAATTTTACCGCCATTTTTCAAGCAATTGGATAAAGCTGAAAATGGTAAAGAAGCCGCACAAATTTTGATGAATTTCTTAATTACCAATGGTGTTCCAGAACAGTTGATTAATTGGAGAAATCAAGCACTAGAACAAGGTGACATGGTGATGGCAGATCGTCCCGAACAGGTGTGGAACCTATTTTGTGCATTAATGGATGAATATGTAGATACTTTAGGAGACCTATCATTTAAGGAAGAAGATTTCTTGAACTTACTACAAACAGGATTTGAAGGAGCTACTTATCGCCAAGTTCCATCAACACTTGATCAAGTTATTATTTCTGAAACAACTGCGACACAAATGAATGATAGAAAAGTAACATTTATCTTTGGTGCTACGGACTTAGTAATGCCAAATCGTATTCAAAATACAATGTTACTGACAGATATGGATAGAGAATTAGTTCAAGGAACACTAGATGATGAGAAATATTTATCTGACACTGCCGAAGGACGAATGGCAGCAGAACCATTTATGAACTATTTAGCATTTATGACACCTAGGGAAAGATTGTACTTCTCTTATCCAGTTGCTGGAGTCAATGAAGATGGATTAAGAATGTCTCCATACGTAAATCGCATCATGAAACAATTTGATTTACCACTGTATGAAGCTAATAGTGAACCAACATTGGAAGATAAAAAAGTCTTGAAATTTGTGGCAACTAAACGGACGGCTTTGAGCAATTTAATTGGAGTAGCTCGTCAAGCTAAAGGGCAAAAGCAACCTTTACCTGTAATGTGGAGATATGTCTATCAGAAGTTACAAGAAGATGCTACTTATCGTAGACTTACGCGTAAATTGATGGCAGGGATCGAATATAGTAACATTCCTGAAAGATTAAAGACAGAATACGCAGAAAAATTATATGGTAAGACTTTGAATACCTCTGTATCTAAATTTGAGGAATTCTTCAAAAATCACTATGCCTTTTTCTTAAAGTATGGATTGAAATTAAAAGAACGTGACGTGTTTGAATTATCACCAGCTAATACAGGTGAATTCTATCATATGGCCTTAGATAAACTATTGAAGACTCTTAAACAAGATAAAGTCTCAATTGCTGATATAAATAAGCCTCAGTTTGACTCATATCTTCAACAAGTTCTAGGTGGCATGGAACAATTGCCACAATTTCAAATTTTACAAAGTTCGAACAGAATGCAATTTATCTTGAAGCAACTTGGAGCTACTGTAAGTCAGATGGGATGGGCTTTACATAACCAAGGCCAAAGAACGAAAATGCGTCCTTTAGAAACTGAAGTATTGTTTGGACACGTAGGAACTGAAAATGGTTTGAAGGCTTTGACTTATGATTTAGGTAATGGTCATAAGGTTAATGTTCGTGGAAAGATTGACCGAATTGATCAGATGATTATAGACAACCAACGTTATTTAGGGATTGTTGACTATAAATCAAGTAGTCATAAATTTAATTATCAAGATGCCTACTATGGACTGGCATTACAGATGTTGACATATTTAAATGCCATGTTACAAAATACAGATTTATTGCTTGATTTAAATGCCGGAGAAGAGATTAAACCAGCTGGGGCAGTCTATATGCACTTGCAAAATCCTGTTATCAAGCAAAAGGATATTTTGAAAAATCCATATAGCGAAGTATTGTTGAAACAAAATAAATATGATGGCTTAGTTTTAGATGATCAAGAATTACTAAGTAATTTAGATACATCAATTGAAAAATCTGGTAATTCTATCGTATATCCCGTTAGAAAATATGCAGACGGTCATTTTGGAGGAGTTAAGAATAGCGGTAATGTAATCACATTTGATAATTTAATGTTACTTCTAAAACGAAATGAAGAATTAATTCAAGAAGCTGCAAAACTTATTTTTGCTGGTGATGTGGCATTAAATCCAGTTCTATGGCCAGATAGACGATCAGCATTACAATATTCACCATATAAGGCGATTATGCAATTTGATGAACTTTTAGGAAATCAATATTATCGTTTACCAAAAGAAAATACCGCTGATATTCTCAAAAAATTAGCACAAGAAAATTCAGCAGAAAGTGAGGTTTAAACTAATGGCGAATGGATTTAAGTTTACACCTGCTCAACAGAAAGCAATTGAAGATACAGGGAAAAACATTTTAGTAGCTGCTTCAGCTGGATCTGGTAAAACAAGAGTCTTGGTTGAACGTGTTATTAATAAGATCAAACAAGGAGTAAGCATTGATGAATTATTAGTGGTAACTTTTACGGAAGCTGCAGCTAAGGAAATGAAAGAAAGAATTCAAATTGCTTTGCGTAAGGAATTATCAACGGCTGACTCTGAAGAAGAAAAGCGTAGATATCTAACTCAGTTATCAAAATTAAATGTAGCTAATATCTCAACACTACACGCATTTTGTTTGCAGATAATTAAGCAATATTATTATGTAATCAACTTAGACCCAATGTTTAGAATGTTAACAGAAGATACTGAAGTTGCTTTACTACAAGAAAATGTATGGGATGATTTGCGTGAAAAATGGTATAGCAAAAAAAGTCCAGAATTTGAAAATCTAGTAATTAATTTTTCTAGCGATCGTAACGATGATGGTCTAAGTGAATTAGTGATGAAAACTTATCAATTCGCTAATGCCAATCCTAATCCAGAAGAATGGCTAAATAATTTAGTAAGTGAATATGAGTTAGGTGATCAACCTTTGATAGAAAGTAATTTCTACCAAAATAAGATAAAGCCTAATATTTTGGATCAAATTCAGTTAGCTAAAGACAATTTAAAACAAGGAATGGATGAAGCCAACAAGATAGGGTTAGAAAAACTCTATCAAACTTTTGAACAAGATTGCGCAACAATTGATGAGTTACAAGATTTTGTAGTTGGATGTAAGGAATGGAATAATTTAAAAACAACTTTACAAAATTTCAAGTTTAAACGTGCTAAATCTGATAGAGGTCTAGATGATGATCAGAAAAAGCAAAAAGAAAGAATTAACAAGACTTTACGTGATGGCAGTAAAAAGATTATAGAAGATCTAAGTGTTAAATATTTTGCTTTACCTGAAGATGAGATCAAAGAGCTAACCCAAAAATCCAAACAAATTGTTGAAACTTTAAGTGAAGTTGTAAAGGAATTTGGATCAGAATTCAGTAAAGAAAAACGTAGAAGACATGTACTTGATTTTAGTGACTTGGAACATTTGACACTACAAATCCTAAACACTGATACTCCTGATGGTAGACGAGTTAAGGAAAGATTGAAAAACAAGTTCAAAGAAATCATGGTTGATGAGTACCAAGATACTAACCAACTCCAAGAAACAATTTTAACAACGATTGCCCACAAGAATCCTGGCAATATGTTCATGGTAGGGGATGTAAAGCAATCTATCTATGGTTTCCGTTTGGCAGATCCGGGATTATTTTTGAAGAAGTATCAAAGCTTTGCAACTGATGATAACAATGACGAGCGAATCATTCTTGCAGAAAACTTCCGTTCAATGGAAAATGTAACAGCATTTACTAACTTAATATTCTCTCAATTGATGGATGAAAAAGTGGGAGAAATGGCATATGATGAAGATGCTCGCCTGGTTTATGGAGCAAAATATTATCCAGAAGAAACCCCTATAAAAGCTGAAGTTTTGGTATATGAAAGTGAAGATTCTAGTCAAGAAAGCGATGACGAACCTGTAAATGAGGACTTTTCAATTGATAATAAAGCCCAAGGCCAAATTGTTATGACTGCCAAGAGAATTAAAGAATTAGTTGAAAATGGTGAAAAAATCTACGATAAGAAGCAAGGGGCTATTAGGCCAATCGAATATCGAGATATTGCAATTTTAGCTCCAACTCGTAAGAATAACTTGATTTTGACAGAAGAATTTAAACGTCTAGGAGTACCAATTTTTGTTCCTGATGCACAAAATTATTTCCAAACAACTGAATTAAAAATAATGATGTCATTCTTACAAATAATTGATAATCCTTACCAAGATATTCCTTTAGTAGCGGTGTTACGTTCACCAATTGTTGGGTTAAAAGAAAATGAACTAGCCTACCTTAGAATTAATGATAAAACTGGCGATTACTTCCAAGCAGTAGAGAGTTTCTACGATAATTTTGAAGTTGAGAAAGCTTCAGCATTTGCCCAAAGTTTGTATGAAAAGATTGCGATTTTCTTGAAACAATTAACTGAATTTAGAAATATGGCTCAACAAAATGAGTTAGCAAGTTTAATTTGGAAAATCTATGAAGAAACTGGTTTCCTTGATTATGTTGGAGGAATGCCAGGTGGTTTGCAACGTCAAGCTAACTTACATGCTTTATATGAAAGAGCTGCAGAATATGAAGAAATGAGCTTTAAAGGCTTATTCCAATTTGTACGTTTCATTAACAAGATGCAGACTAAAAATAAAGATTTGTCAGAAGCTACAACGCAAGTTTCTGATGATGCAGTTACAGTTATGACTATTCATGGTAGTAAGGGCTTGGAATTTCCGGTTGTTTTCTTATTGGATGCTACTCACAAATTTAATGTGGGAGATTTGAATAAACCATATTTGTTGAATGCAGATGATGGAATAGGAATTTCTTATCTTGATCCTGATACTCGAGTAAAGACAGACACTTTGATGAAAGTAATTGCTGGTGAACAAGCGTTGAAAAAATTAGCAGCTGAACAAATGAGATTGCTATATGTAGCCTTAACCCGAGCAGAACAGCAATTATTTATCGTTGGCTCATATAAAGATAAAAATGAAGCTTTGAGTAAGTGGGAGAAAGCTACGCAAAGTGAGTCCTTAGTTTTGAATGCAGGTATTAGAGCATCAGTTAGAAACTTTATGGACTGGATTGGTATGTGTCTAACAAGAAGTGAGATCTTTAAAGAAGTTGATGATACAGTAGATGCGAAGGAACCAGCATATATAGGGGAATTACCAGTAAAATTTGCGGTTAAATTCTATAGTAATCAGGATCTACGTGAAGAAAATATTACTTTAGATGAGAATGGTGAATCTTGGTTAAAACAACAGCTTAAGAAGATAGAAGGACAAGAACCTTTAGAAATTAATGACAAGCAATATAGAATTATTGATAAAATTCTACAAAGTAAGTATCCTAATGAATCATTAACTAAAACGACTGCTTACCAAGCTGTGTCGGATTTAAAACGAGCTTTTGATGATCCAGATAACAATATGATGCAAAGCTTGGAGATTGATTGGCAAGATCAAGCACCACAAGGAATTAATAGATATGTGCAAGGTGAGTTGAAATTACCTAAGTTTATGACGACAAAAGTAAAAGTATCACCTGCGCAAGTAGGTACTGCAACACACTTGCTATTACAAAAATTACCACTTGATGATGAAGTAACGCTTGAAGAATTGATGCAACTACTATCACAGTTGGTAGAAGATAAATTGATCACATCAGAAGTGGCTAAGGAAATTAATTTAGATCAAATTAAGAATTTCTATGCTAGTGATTTAGGTAAAACAGTTCTAGAGAATAAAGATAAAGTAAAACGAGAATTACCATTTGCGATGATCATACCTGCCGGAAGATTATTTAGTAATGTAGATAATGATGTGGAACAGCCAATTCTAGTTCATGGTATTATTGACGGATTAATTGAGCTAGATGATGAAGTTATTACCTTTGACTATAAGACTGACCACCATACTTCCGAAGATAAGTTGATTGAAAATTACCGTGGACAATTAAACTTATATGCAATGGCGGTTGAAAGTATGTTGAATAAGAAAGTTTCACAAAAAATCATATACTCTTTAGATTTAGGAAAAAGCATTGTTCTTTAAAGTTGTGGTAAAATAGAACTACTATTCTAGTAGTAAAGGATGAGTGAAATGTCTAAAATATGGAAAGTCCTGCAATGGGTAATAGTGGTTGTCTTGATGGTTGTAGGGTTAGCTTTAATTTTTAACGAGCAAATTAAAAGCTATGTGATTAACCACATGAGTCAAACTGCTATTAGTAAGCCGGTTGATACTAAGACAAAACATAAAGGAAATTTTGACTTTGAAAGTGTTAAAGCCGTTGATATTAAAGGAGTCAGTAAAGCTACTCAAGATGATACAGCTGCAATTGGGAAAATTGCGATTCCAAGTATTGGTTTAAAGCTTCCTATTTTCTATGGATTAGATAATAATAATTTAATGCGTGGAGCTGGTACCATGAAGGCTGACGAAAAAATGGGAGCTGAAAACAACTATGCGATTGCTGGACACCATATGGAAGATCCTAACATCTTATTTGGACCTTTGAGTAAGGCTAAAATTGGCAAAAAAATATATTTGACTGATGAGAAGAAAGTTTATGTATATAAGATAACCAAGAAAGCAGTTGTAGACGAAACTCAGGTTAAATGGATTGATGATGTTCCTGGTGAAAGCTTGGTAACATTGGTAACCTGTGCTTCAGGTACAGAAGGAGAAGTCAATCGAATTATCATCCAAGGATCATTGGTAAGTACTGAGACAGCAAGTAAGAGTAATTTGAAATATTTTAACGATTAATAATAATGCAATCTATCAGAAATTTTCTGGTAGATTGTTTGTTTTTAAAATTAATTTGCTTGCTAAAGATGAAATAAAGCACTATCCTATTATTAGGAATAAAAAAATCGGGGGAAATTCAGGAGAAGCTGAATGAAAGGAAAAATGGAAATATTTAAACAAAGTAAAATACAAATTATATCTTTGATATCGTTGGTAGCAATGATATTACTATTAATATTAGGTGGAAATATTGCGAAAGCTGATGATGTTAGCAGTTCTAGCAGTAGCTCTACAAATGAGACATCATCAAGTGTAGTTGTTAAAAGCCAAGATTCTTCAAATGTTTCACGTGAAACAAGTAGTTCTGCTACTAGTTCCAACAGTTCCAGTAGCGTATCGTCAACTAGTGGAAGTTCTAGTTCAGTTCAGGGAAATGCTACTTCAAAAGCAAATACGCAAGTCTACGTGGTAGCAACAGTTGATAATTCTAAGGCTAATAATACAGATAAAGATACTGATCAACAAGCAGATGCTAGTTCAGTTGAAGTGGTAGTAGCTGATAACGAAAGTCAACCTAGTGAGTATGCTAGTGTAAAAGTTAGCAATAAGAATGTAAAGAAACATTCTGAATTATCAATGCCTAAGATAGAATCCACTAATAACTTTCCTAAAACAGGAGATAACGCTAAAGAATGGTTGCCAGTCTGGGGTGCAGTTGTTCTAGCAGTTGGAAGTATCCTAGCAAGTATTTTATATGCACAAGAGAAAGAAGGTAAATAATATGGCTAAGAAAGTAGCGGTATTAATTGCAGATGGTTGTGAAGAGATAGAAGCACTAACTCCTGTCGATGTTTTACGTCGTGCCGGAATTCAATGTGATATGGTAGGATTAGACAGTTTAGACGTGATGGGTGCTCATCAAATTGCATTAAAATGCGATAAAGTTTTAGATGATTCATTATTAGATTATGATTTAGTAACTTTACCTGGAGGAATGGGTGGAGCAACTAGATTAAGAGATAGTGAAAAGTTACAAGCTTTAATGGTTAAGCGTGCTGGACAAGGTAAGTGGAATGCTGCAATGTGTGCTGCACCAATGGCACTAGCTAAGTATGGATTACTTAAAGGTCATGATTATACTATGTTCCCTGGTATGCACCAAGAACATGGCGATGCAGAGGGTAGATTCCATGAAGACATGGTAGTGGTCGATGAAGCAGCTCGTTTAGTAACTAGTCGTGGGCCAGCAACAGCTATGCCATACTCATTTAAGTTAGCAGAAGTTTTAGGAGTCGATACAAGCGAACTTCGTGAAGCGATGCTTTATAATTTCTTATTAGATCAAAAATAATTAAAATCAAAAATCATCATTATTTAACTGATTTAGTTAAATAATGATGATTTTTTTATCTTGTCATGAAATTATAAATTTCTTCAAGTGAATCAGAAAATAGAAATTTATTTCTATCTTCAGTTGTTAAGAAACCTTCTGTAACCATATGATCGAAGAAGTCAGCTAATTTATCATAATAGCCATTAACATTATAAAAAGCACAAGGGTTAGGATTTTGCCCCACTCTTGCCCAAGAGAAAGCTTCACTGATTTCTTCTAATGTCCCTGGACCTCCAGGTAATGCTAAACAAGCATCAGCTAAAGAAAGCATCTTAGCTTTTCTTTCGTCCATATCATCAGTAACGTAAAATTCATCTAGATGTGGAGCAGCAATTTCTCTATCTACTAAAAATTGAGGCATAATGCCAATGGTATAAGTACCATTTTTAATAGCTCTTTCGGCCAATACATTCATTAAACCAACTCCGCCACCACCGTAAACAAGATCTAAATGGTGTTGAGCTAACCAATCAGCAACATCGATTGCGGCTTGAGTATAAATAGGATTTTTACCAGGATTAGCTCCACAATATACAGCAACTCTCTTCATATGAAAATCAACCTCTCTTTGCTAATTTCATTGACATAGTGGGCGAGATACCAGTGGTTTTAACCACTGGAGGGATAGCC
>OGJV01001206.1_pt1 | contig 11449 bp, 10 predicted proteins | sample 1572271 | NCBI WGS metagenome assembly OGJV01 (sample SAMEA2582107, study PRJEB24529) | metagenome | biome: Human gut stool | place: China | collected 2011
AGGATATGGATCTCATCACTTATGTAACAGACAGAAAGGGTCACGATATGCGTTACGCCATCGACTCTAGAAAGTTGCAGAAGGAGCTCGGCTGGGAGCCATCACTCCAGTTTGAGGAGGGTATCGAGGAAACCGTAAAGTGGTATCTCGAGAACCAGGAATGGATGGACAACGTAACTTCTGGTGATTACCAGAAGTATTATGATAATATGTATCAAATTTGATAGTATATGAAAAAAGTAATGTTAGTTTTTGGCACTCGTCCTGAGGCTATTAAGATGTGTCCACTGGTAAAGGAATTCCAGAAGCACACAGAAGAGTTTACTACAATAGTATGTGTAACAGGTCAGCATAGAGAAATGCTTGATCAAGTTTTGACAATTTTCGATGTGAAGCCAGATTATGATCTTAACATCATGAAACAGGGTCAGGATTTAACTGATGTAACAGCACGAGTTCTCACAGGTCTTCGTAATGTATTCAAAGAGTGTCGTCCTGATGTTGTACTTGTACATGGTGACACAACAACATCTACAGCAGGAGCTTTGGCTGCATTTTATGCACAGATTCCAGTAGGTCACGTTGAGGCAGGTCTACGTACTCATAACATCTATTCTCCATGGCCAGAAGAGATGAATCGCCAGATTACAGGTCGTATTGCAACTTATAATTTCTCTCCAACCCCCCTTTCAGAGAAGAATCTTTTGGAAGAAAAGGCTCATGGTGATATCTATGTGACTGGTAATACAGTTATTGATGCTTTACATTTAGTAGTGGATAAACTTAAGAATGATGATGCCCTTGCGAAAGAGCAGGAGGAGATTCTTGCAAAGGCTGGTTATGACGTAACTCGATTGAAGGATGGTAAAAAACTTGTTCTCATAACAGGTCATCGTCGTGAGAACTTTGGCGACGGCTTCATTCGTATGGTAACGGCAATGAAGGATCTTTCTGAGAAATATCCTGATGTTGATTTTGTTTATCCAATGCATCTGAATCCAAATGTTCGCAAGCCTATTCATGAAGTCTTTGGTGATGATTTAACTCGTCCAAACTTCTTTTTTGTTGAACCTTTGCAATATCTTGAGTTCGTATATTTGATGGAGAAGTCAACCATAGTTCTTACAGATTCAGGTGGTATTCAGGAAGAGGCTCCTGGTTTGGGTAAGCCTGTTCTTGTTATGCGAGATACAACAGAGCGTCCAGAGGCTCTTGCTTCCGGTACTGTTCATCTTGTAGGAACTGACTACGATAAGATAATTAATGAGGTAAGCATTCTTCTTGAGAATGAATCTGCTTATGAAAAGATGAGTAAGGCTGTTAATCCTTATGGTGACGGCAAGGCTTGTTCTAGAATTGTTGCAGTTCTCAATGGTGAGAATCCTGCTCCTTATGGAAAATAAATTTATTTGAGCTAGTTAACTTAGGCTTTAACTAAATATGGGGAATTGCGGAGGGTTGCACCTCTGTTATTTTTTTAATATTAAATCATATATCTTATGGATAAGAAATTGATAACAGTAACTTCTCCGTTGCTGCCAAATTTGGATGATTTTCATGCTGAACTCCAGAAAATCTGGGACAGCAAGTGGATAACAAATAATGGTGATTATCATAAGAAACTTGAGGCTGCTCTTGCTGAGTATCTTAAGGTTCCTTATGTAAGCCTTTTCACCAATGGAACTTTGCCATTGCTTACTGCATTGCAGGCACTTCGTATTACAGGTGAAGTTATTACTACACCATATAGCTTCGTAGCAACTACTCATAGTATTTGGTGGAATGGTTGCAAGCCTGTATTTGTAGATATTGATCCAGCTACAGGTAATCTTGATCCTAACAAGATTGAGGCTGCCATCACTCCTAAGACTACTGCCATTATGCCTGTACATGTTTATGGAAAGCCTTGTGATACCAAAGCTATTCAAGAAATTGCCGACAAGTATGGCTTGAAGGTTATTTATGATGCAGCTCATGCTTTTGGTGTAGAAGTAAATGGTGAGAGTGTCTTGAATGCTGGTGATATGAGTACTTTGAGTTTTCATGCAACAAAGGTATATAACACCATCGAAGGTGGTGCTATGGTAATGCATGACGAGAAAACCAAGAAGCGTATTGATTACTTGAAGAACTTTGGTTTTGCCGGAGAAACAGAGGTTGTTGGTCCTGGTATTAATAGTAAGATGGATGAGATGCGTAGTGCTTATGGCTTGCTCAACTTGAAGCAGGTGGATGCAGCTATTGAGGCTCGTCATCAGGTAGCTATCAAGTATAGTGAGGCTTTGCGTAATGTTGAAGGCATTACCTTCTTCGATGATATGCCTGGTGTTCGTCACAACTATAGCTACTTCCCAATCTTCGTTGATGCACAGAAGTATGGTATGACCCGTGATGAACTTTATGCAAAGATGAAGTCACAGAATGTGTTGGGTCGTCGTTACTTCTATCCATTGATTAGTGAGTTCTCAACATATCGTGGTTTAGAGAGTGCTGATCCTACCAACTTGCCGAATGCTCATAAAATGGCAGACAGCGTAATCTGCTTGCCTATGCACCATACATTGAGTGATGAGGATATTCAGAGAACTTTAGATTGTATCTTAAAATAAACAAAAATAATGACACAAAAGAAAATACTCTTGTTGGGTGGTTCTGCCCAACAGGTTATTGCTATTAAGACAGCTAAAGAACTTGGTTATTATACAGTTTTGTGTGATTATCTGCCAGATAATCCTGGACAATATGTAGCTGATAAATATTATAATGCCAGTACTACTGATGTTGAGGCTGTTTATCAAATAGCGAAGGATGAACAGGTAGATGGTATCCTTGCTTATGCTTCAGATCCTGCAGCACTTCCTGCAGCAATCGTTGCTGAGCGTTTAGGGCTTCCTACTAATCCTGCCAAGAGCGTTGAGGTTTTAGGATTGAAATATCCTTGGCGTCAATTCTTGCAGAGTCATGGTTTTGCTTGTCCTAAGGTTTATTCTTTCCATCCTGAAACTTCGTTGGATGAAATCAAGGAAAATGCGAAGGATTTTACTTTTCCTGTAGTAGTTAAACCAACAGATTCTTCAGGTAGTAAAGGTGTAACCATGTTGGAAAACTGGGATGCCTTGGATAAGGCGATTGCTTGGGCAGATTCTTATTCTAGAAATAAGGTTTTGCTTGTTGAGGAATATATACAGAGAGGCTTCCCTTCAGTGGTTGGTGGAGACATCTTTGTCTGGGATGGAAAAGTTGTTCTCTATGGAGAGATGGAGTGCCTCAGGGATACCCAGAGAAGTCCACTTATTCCAATTGGAAAGAAAAAACCTTTGTGTACTTCAGAAAAGCAAACTTCTAATATTCATAGAGAATTACAGCGTGTTGTTACTGCACTTGACGTTCGTTTTGGTGAATTAAACATCGAGATTATTCTTGATAAAAAAGATAATGTTCATTTCTTAGAGTTAGGTCCTCGTGCAGGTGGCAATATGATTCCAATTCAGTTGAGCGATGCATATGGTATAGATTTAGTGAAGGCTAATGTTCAAGCTGCAATGGGAGAAAAGCCAGAGTTCTTGGATCAGCCAGTAAAATCTTTGCCTGGATGTTATATGCACTATGTACTCCATAGCTACGAAGCTGGATTTTTCAAGGGTATTGAAATCGAAGAAAGTATTGTCAAGAATGTTTATCGTCAGGTAATCTATAAAAAAGAAGGTGATCCTGTTGAAGTTTTCGATGGTGCTGGTAAAGCTTTAGGTATTATTTTCCTTCATTTCGATACTGTTAAGCAGATGGAGGATTTCTGCAAGAACTACAATTCTTTAATTAAAGTAACTCTCAAATGATAAATTATACTAATATATATATCTTATTGTAGATACTAAGAATTAAGGTTTTTTAAAATCCAGAAATAAGAGCTTTTGCTAATGATGAATTTTGTCAGGATATATTTTGGTACCTTGATAAAGTGATATTTGTCATATAGTCAAAAATTGTATATTGTCATAAATATAAGAGAAACTTTAAAAGGACAAATTGAAATGTATAAAACGTATGAAAGATATTAATATTATTTTTATAATGGTATTTCATTATTTGAAATATGTTGTCCGAATTGTTCGTGTTCTTATGAAAGGACAATCGGAAACTTATGAAATTATGCAATTGGCTCATAGGCTTGAAAAAGGTTTGGTCCATCAGTCTCCGAAACCAATGTGGGGATGGGAAAAGGCTGAAAGACTCTGTTTGCTATTAACAAAAAATAAAGAATCAATATCTTATGAAACGGGTTTAGCTGTAATAAATAAATATTTAGAAGCAAAAATGTTAGTTGCAGATGAATGTAAACTGGCAATAGGGTTAAAAAGTAAATATAATCTTGGCTTAACAGACACAGATGGGGGAGCTATATATCTTCCTAAACCAATAATTTCTGATGTTGATATTGCAACATTTGAAAAAATTGTTAGTTCAAGACATAGTGTACGAAATTTTGATAATAAGCATTTAGATATAGCAAAAATTAATAAGGCTATAAAACTTGCTTTGAATTGTCCTAGTGCTTGTAATAGACAACCGTTTAAGGTTTATGTTCTATCTGATGATTTAAGAAAGAGTATTGGAGTTGTTGATGAATCTTCTGCTTCTCTTTACGTTACAGGTATTATTGATGCTTTTTGTGTGACAGAAATGTTGGATTGGATAGTGAGTCCTTCGATATTTGTGGGATATCTGACGTTGTCATTACATTTGTATGGGATTGGTAGTTGTATATACAGAAAAGATTTAGTGTGTGATACTGAATACAATCGCAAAGTTAAGAAAGTATGCGATATTCCAGATACGGAACAAATTATTTTAGAATTGCGTATCGGAGATTATCCTTCGGTAATAAATGCTGCAGTTTCAAATAGATTTTCAATTAGTCAAATAACAAAATATTTATAATTATGATAATAGGTTATACATCAGGTGTTTTTGATATGTTTCATATAGGACATCTTAATATTTTACGTCGTGCAAAAGAAAAATGTGATTATCTAATAGTTGGTGTTAGTACTGACGAAGTTGTACAAAGTTACAAGAATAAGACTCCTATTATACCATATGAGCAACGAGCAGCTATTGTTGCTGCTATAAGATATGTTGATGAAGTAGTGCCTCAGGTTTCTATGGACAAATTAGAATTTCTAAAGAAACGTCATTTTGATATAATGTTTCATGGAGATGAATGGAAAGGTACCGTCTTATATAATAAATATGAAAAAGAGTTTGAAAAATATGGTGCAAAAATAGTATATATAGAACATACTGATGGTATTAGTTCGTCATTGTTGAGAGAGAAATTAGGAAAAATGAAAGGTAAGTAGTATTTTACTATAGACTATATTATGGTTAAAGACAATTTGAAGCAAAAGGCATTATCTGGGGTTTTTTGGGCTGCGATTCAAAAATACTCGTCAATGGGGATTAGCTTAATTTCTGGTGTTGTTTTGGCACGATTATTAACGCCTGACGATTATGGCAGCATTGGAATGCTCGCTATTTTTATGAGTTTAGCACAAGTTTTCATTGATGCAGGTTTTGGCTCAGCATTAATTCAAAAGAAAAACGTTTCACAAGCAGACTATTCAACTGTGTTTTATTTTAATATGGTAATGTCTGGTATCATTTATTTGTTTTTATTTCTAAGTGCTCCATATATTGCAACTTTTTATCGCATGCCAATTCTGTCTGGTGTCTTGCGTACTATAGGTTTGGTATTGTTTTTATATTCTCTAAACATCATTCAATTGAATCAAGTAAGAAAAGCTATGCAGTTTAAGAGTCTTTCTATTATTACTGTATCTTCATACTCAATTGCATTGATTATAACAATTTATTTGGCTTATGCGGGATGGGGAGTATGGGCTCTTGTTGTTCAACAGATAGTAGCTGCTTTTATTCAGTGTATATGTCTATGGATATATTCTAATTGGCGTCCTTCATTTATGTTTTCCTGGTCATCATTTAGATGCCTCTTCGGTTTTGGTTCTTACATGTTTTTGACGCGTATTATAAGTACTATTAGTGAGAAAATTTCAGGACTTGTTATAGGTAGATTGTATACTGCATCAACAATGGGATATTATTCGAAAGCAGAGACAACTGAAGATATGGCTTCAATGAGTATTTCTAGTGTGCTAATTCAGATTACATATCCATTATATTCTTCATTACAAGATGATAAAGAAAGACTTATATATTCTATAAAACTTATTACTTCAACTTTGTCCTTTGTAATGACTCCTATAATGTGTTTGTTGATATTATTAGCAAAACCTATATTTGTTATTTTATATTCAGAGAAATGGCTTCCTGGTGTTCCTTTTTTTCAGATTTTATGTGTGGCAGGTATTGCAAAATGTTTGCAAGCAGTAAATTATCAGGCTGTTGCTGCTGTTGGTAAAAGTAAAATAATGTTTAAGTGGGAAGTTGTTAAGCGCATTAGTGATGTTATATTAATGATTATTGGTATTTTATGTTATGGCTTATTAGGTCTTCTCTGGGGAAAAGTTATATCTATGTGGCTTGCTTTTTTGATTAATATAACTATGGTTTCTAATCATGTAGGCTATAAGAACTATCAACAATTACTTGATTTGGCTCCAGCTTTTCTTGTTTCTGCTATGGCATTAGGAATTAGCTATTTATGTTCCTTATTTTTGTGTTTAAGTCTTTATTGGGATTTTATGATAAAAGTATTTGTTTTTTTTGTAATTTATTTTGGGTGGTGTTTGTTGTTTAAACCGGCACCTTATACTTATGCTTTATCTTTAATCAATTTAGTAAAAATAAAAAATAATTATGATAGTAGGTACGTGTGGCTTTGGTTCAACAGGATCAAGTGCTGTTACAGATTATTTAAAGGAATTTAATACGTTTCAGGTTCTCGACAATTTTGAGTTTACATGGGTTTCTGCAGTAGATGGGTTAATAGATTTAGATTTTCATATAAATAATCCTCATAATAGAACAACAGATTCAATTTGTGCTATTGAAAGATTTAAAAAATTATGTGAAGATGAGGCTTACGTATTCCAATCATTTGGAATTCCGAAGGATGTTTATTTAAAGAATATTAATGAGTTTCTTGATTCGATAATCACCACTAGTTGGAAATGGAATCCTCCAAAGATAAATCATCCTTCTATTTTTGAAAGGATTTTATTGAGAATAATTCAAAAGTATAAGATTATAACTAAGTGGGAGGTAAAACATGGACGCCAATGGGAAGGATTCCCTTATAAAGATGTTTACTTATCTGTTAAGCCTCAAGATTTTGATGGCAAAGCTAAAAAATTAGTTATGTCTATGTTTGAAGCAACTGGTGCTGATTTATCAAAACCGATTGCGTTAGATCAACCATTTCCTGGTAATAATCCTCAAGCTTGTTTTAAATATTACGAAGATCCTTATGCTATAGTTGTTGATCGTGATCCGAGAGATAATTATACTTTTGGACGTACAAAACTATTGCAAAAAAGTTTTTGTCATCTTATGCCAACTAATAGTGTAGAGGATTATATAAAATATTATCGTGCTATTAGAGAAAATCAGCCTTATAAAGAAAAAAATAATAGGGTGTTAGCAATACAGTTTGAGGATATGATTTATCATTATGATGAAACTACAGAAAAAATTAGAGATTTCTTGAAACTTGGTGATAATCCTGCCCCAAAGTCTATATTTGATCCAGCTATATCAATGCCAAATACACAAGTCTGGAAACGTTATCCTCAATTTGCAAAAGACATTAAACGTATAGAAGAGGAATTGCCAGAATATTTATTTGATTATACTGGTTGTCCAGAACCTGATCCAAATGGTGAAATGTTTGTAGGTAAGTCTCCTAAAAATAAATAATTGAGGATAAAAATGAAAGATACAATAAGAATAAAAAATATACTTAATATTTTGCCAATTTTAGGTTTGTTCGTATATTATTATACTGTGTCATTCACAAGAATATTGCCAATTTTGTTTCCTTTAGGATTAGTGGCTCTTTGGATTGTTTTCGCTCTTTTCCAGGAGGGAATTCAGAAAATCCTATTTTCTAAGGGGGCAAGATGGTGGTTGGCTTATATGTTACAGTGCTATGTTATGAGTATTATAGGAATATCATCATCTAACATCAATTACCAAATAGTCAATACTCCTTTGTTTTTTATACCTGTTATAGGAAGCTTTGTTATCCGTAATTTTAATTATAAGGAATTGAGATTACTGGTTGTTGGGGCATTGATAATATATTTGGGTAATATTGTACAAAATATATTTTTGTGGAATACTTTTCCAGAATGGTTCGGAGATAAAGTTGTAAATTCAGAGGAAAACGATGAATTCATGAAAATGTTAAATATTGCCCCAACTGCTATGGTTTCTACTTCAATATTTATTCTAGGAACTTTTTGTATAGAATTTTTTTTTGGTAAAAAAAATCTTCTAAAGGGTATGTGTTTGTCAATTATAATATTAATTGGATTTTATGTTTTTGTTGTTAGTAGTAGAGCTACTGCTTCGATTTTTATTGTGATAATGTTGTTAGGATTTATTTTAGCAAAGAAAGAACCTTTACATCATAAGTTTCGGTATTATATAATTAATATTTCGATGATTTGTATGATTGGTTTGATTTTTGCTATTCCTATTCTTCAGATAGTTTCGCAATGTGTAGATAATGAACGATTAAGCACAAGATTTAATGATGTGTTGTCTTTTTTCCAGTCGAGTGGAAATATTAGTAAGATGAATGAAGGATCTTTTTCAGAACGCTTAGAATTACATATTATAAGTATAAAGAGTTGGTTGTCTGGACCTATAAGCTTTTTATTTGGAATAGGTGATCACACAGTAAAAATTGGCGGTAATCTGATGAAAAGTGGTATTGGTGGTCACTCAGAAGTATGGGATTTATTGGGTAAATATGGATTAGTAGGTGGCTTCATCTTCTATAAAATATTCAAGGAGTATTATAGTGAGTTTTTTGATATATTCAAAAATAAAGTTATTGTTAAATATTTTAATATAATGATAGCCATTTATTTATTGTATGGATTCTTTAATCATATTATTCACCCAATAACAATACTGTATATGTTTTTAATATTTCCGGTAATCGTAAAACTTATGTTGTTTAATAGAATTTCAAGATGAAAAAATACGTAATTATAACTCCTAGTATACGGGATATAGGAGGTGCTCAGATGTATGTCCGCAATAAAATTATCTATTTACAAAATAGAGGTTGGGTTGTTGATTTGATATCCGCTCAAAAGGGAATTGTGTATATATCAGAATTAAAAAAATATGATTTAATCATTCCTGAATTGAATTTTAATTATTATTATTATTCAAAGAAGAAACAAGAAAAAGTTGTTTCCAAAATAGTAAAACGAATTCTTGATAATAATTACGATGAGATAGTAATAGAGTCAACCTGTATTTCTGAAAGTACTTGGGCTGAAGTTGTGGCTGAGCGCTGTAATGCTCGACATTTTACTTTTCTCTTGCAAGAAGATAATAACTTAACATCAAATATGGATAAGGAATTTGTTAAATTTAAATTTGCAAGAAAAGAATTGGCTAGTATCAATGTTCAATCTTTATACAATATGTTTGCTTCTTTTTATCCTATTTCTATGGAAGAATCTTCTAAATATTATCTTCCTGCTTGGTGTAATAATGTAGAAGAAGATATTGATAGCGAATGGATATATAAAATTAAAGAACGAAAATATGATTTTTTAGTTGGTTGTTTGTCAAGATTAGATAAGCCATTTATAATGCCTTCATTAAAAAGCTTTATTAATTATGCTAATAAATATCCAAATAAAAGATTCTTGTTAGTTATGTTAGGCGGTGCACCTAATGGTTCTGGTATAGAGAAGAACATTCGTTTGATTTTCAAGCCAATCAAGAATGTCGAGCTTATTATAACAGGTTATATTTTTCCCGTAAGTACACGTTTGCTTGAAATGTTTGATGCGTTTTTTACCTCTGCAGGAAGCTCTAGAGTATGTATGCGTTCTGGTGTTCCAACCATAACGATTGATGGAAATGATTTTATGCCTATTGGTGTATTGGGACGTACGACAAATAATTTACTTTTTCGAGATAAAGGAAAAGAAAATCCTTTAGATTTTTCTTACATAATGGATAAGGTTCTTGTTGATAAAACATTTTTGAAACTTAAAGCTTCTTATAATTTTCAACAGCTAGATTTCTCTAGTCATGATGTTTTTTTGAAAAATATGATAAAGTCGAAATTATATTTTTCATATAAGAAACCGTTTTTAGAAGTGTCGGAAAAGAAACTATCAACAATGTTACGCCTTATTGGCGCGAAGAATTATATTAGTTTAAGTATTCTTAAAAAACATATTTTGAGTTTTTTGTAGTCAATTAATCTTTATATGGAAAATTTGTTATCTATAGTTGTTCCTGTTTATAATGTGGAGAGATATATTAGAGGTTGCTTAAATTCTCTAATTGAGGTTGATCGTAATATTAATGTTGAAATTATAATTGTTAATGATGGATCAAAAGATAGTAGTATTGATGTGGCTAAAAGCTATCTGCCATATTTTCACATGGCGAAAATTGTTTCTCAAGAGAATCAAGGTCTAAGTGCTGCAAGAAATACTGGTTTTAGACATGCTAATGGTAATTACTTATATTTTCTCGATAGTGATGATTATCTAAATGTGCAGGAGTTTTGCCTTCTGTATGAGAAAATGCTAAAGAGTGGGGCTGATTGTGCTGTTGGTGATTATTACTATGTCTGTAACGGTTCGAAGCAATATAGCAATTTACGTATAAACACTCAAGTTGATATATTGTTAAATGGTAAGGATTTTTTTTGTGACTATTATTCGAAAATTGATACGCCCGTGTGGAGATGTATATATAGAAAAGAATTTCTTGAAAAAGAACGTATGTTTTTTTCTGTTGGAATAGAACATGAGGATGTCAATTGGTCTCCAAAAGTTTATGTCTTGTCTAATGCTGTCTTGTATGTGCCTATTCCTATTTATAATTATGTAATTCGTAATAATTCAATTCAACATTCTACTTTTACACATAAAAAGAGAGATAGTTTAATATTCGTGTATTCTGATCTGTTATCTTTCTTTTCAAATCAAGATGTTAAACTTCAAAAGGCATCTAATAGAATTATTACGAATTTCGCTTTTGTAATTATGGGGCTATCATTGACTAATAATATTTATACAAATGAAGTAAGGAGAAATATAACAAGATTGATAAGAAATAATCTTTCTTCAGATTTGAGAACGTTTTTTATGAACAAAAGTTATTCACTTTTCCCCAGATTTGTAGAAAAGCTAGTAAAGTCCCATTTTAAACCTCAAATCCGCAACCTATAGGGTTTAGTGGGATTTTGCTTGCAAAGCGACAA
>OGJV01001207.1_pt1 | contig 11433 bp, 10 predicted proteins | sample 1572271 | NCBI WGS metagenome assembly OGJV01 (sample SAMEA2582107, study PRJEB24529) | metagenome | biome: Human gut stool | place: China | collected 2011
GACTGCGTGATTGTGTGCAGGAACTGATCGACCTTCAGATGGATGCAGCGGTTCCAGACAGCACCATTACCCAAAAACAGGCGGAACTGAACCGGCTCTATGACAGCTTTTCTGCCAAATACGGTCTCATCAATGACCGTGCAAACCGCCTGGCCTATGCAGACGATTCTTCCTATTACCTGCTCTGTGCGCTGGAAGTCATCGACGAGGACGGTAAACTGGAGCGCAAGGCGGATATGTTCACCAAACGGACCATCAAGCCCCATCAGGCGGTGGCTGTGGTGGATACGGCAAGTGAAGCACTGGCGGTGTCCATCTCGGAAAAAGCCTGCGTGGATATGGACTATATGAGCCAGCTTACCGGAAAAACAAAAGAAGAACTGGCCGGAGAACTGCAAGGCGTGATCTTCCGTGTACCGGGACAGTTGGAGAAAGACGGCACACCCCATTTTGTGACTGCTGATGAATACCTTTCCGGCAATGTACGCCGCAAACTGCGTCAGGCGCAGCGGGCGGCACAGCAGGACCCGGTTTATGCAGTCAATGTGGAAGCTCTTACCGCCGCCCAGCCCAAAGACCTGGATGCGTCGGAGATCGAGGTGCGTCTGGGCGCTACCTGGATTGACAAGGAGTACATCCAGCAGTTTATGTACGAGACCTTCAACACCCCGTTTTATCTCCAGCGCAGCATTGAGGTCAACTATTCCTCCTTTACTGCTGAATGGCAGATCAAGGGGAAATCTTCTGTATCCTACAACGATGTGGCAGCTTATACCACCTATGGGACCAGCCGTGCCAATGCCTACAAGATTTTGGAGGACAGCCTGAACCTGCGGGATGTCCGTATCTATGACACCATAGAGGACGCAGACGGAAAAGAGCGCCGCGTGCTGAATGCCAAGGAGACCACTCTGGCTGCCCAAAAACAGCAGGCTATCCGGGAAGCCTTTAGGGACTGGATCTGGAGAGACCCGGAGCGCCGCCAGACTTTGGTGCGCCAGTATAACGAAGAAATGAACTCTACCCGTCCCCGCGAGTATGATGGCAGCCATATCACTTTTGGCGGCATGAACCCGGCCATTACCCTGCGGGAACACCAGAAAAGTGCCATCGCCCATGTGCTGTATGGCGGAAATACCCTGCTGGCACACGAAGTAGGCGCAGGCAAAACCTTTGAGATGGTGGCCGCTTCGATGGAAGCCAAACGCCTGGGCTTGTGCCAGAAATCTCTCTTTGTGGTTCCCAACCACCTGACTGAGCAGTGGGCATCGGAGTTTCTGCGCCTCTATCCTTCTGCCAACATCTTAGTCACAACCAAAAAGGACTTTGAGACCCATAACCGCAAGAAGTTCTGCGCCCGTATTGCGACCGGTGACTACGACGCCATCATCATGGGACACAGCCAGTTTGAGCGTATCCCCATCAGCCGGGAGCGTCAGGAAAGGCTTCTCTATGAGCAGATCGACGAGATCACCGAGGGCATCGCAGAGGTGCAGGCCAGCGGCGGCGAGCGTTTTACCGTCAAGCAGCTGGAGCGTACCAGAAAGTCTCTGGAAGCCAGACTGGAAAAGCTGCAAGCCGAGGGGCGAAAAGACGATGTGGTAACCTTCGAGCAGCTGGGTGTGGACCGTTTGTTTGTGGACGAGGCCCACAACTATAAAAACCTGTTTCTATACACAAAAATGCGGAATGTGGCTGGTCTTTCCACATCGGACGCGCAGAAATCCTCCGATATGTTTGCCAAGTGCCGCTATATGGATGAGATCACCGGAAACCGTGGCGTGATTTTCGCCACCGGCACCCCGGTCAGCAACTCCATGACCGAGCTTTACACCATGCAGCGTTACCTTCAGTATGAACGCCTGCAAGAACTGAACATGACCCACTTCGACTGCTGGGCTTCCCGATTTGGGGAGACCGTCACAGCATTGGAGCTGGCACCGGAAGGCACCGGCTACCGGGCAAGAACGAGATTCAGCAAGTTCTTTAACTTGCCTGAGCTGATGAACCTGTTCAAAGAAGTGGCCGACATTAAGACTGCCGATCAGTTAAATCTCCCTACCCCGGAAGTGGAGTACCACAACATCGTGGCGCAACCCACCGAACATCAGCAGGAAATGGTCAAGGCTCTTTCGGAGCGCGCATCGCTGGTACACAGCGGAACCGTTGACCCGTCCCAGGATAATATGCTCAAGATTACCTCGGATGGCCGCAAGCTGGGGCTTGACCAGAGGATCGTCAACCAGATGCTGCCGGATGAACCTGGCACAAAGGTCAATCAGTGCGTGGACAACATCATGCAGATCTGGCGGGACGGCAAAGCTGACAAGCTGACCCAGCTGGTGTTCTGCGACATTTCTACACCGCAGGCAAAAGCTCCTGCAAGCAAGGCGGCGAAAACGCTGGATAATCCACTGCTTCACGCATTGGAAGGCGCTGTGCCTCTGCCGGAGCAGGAACCGGTCTTTACGGTATATGACGATATTCGTCAGAAACTCATTGCTCAGGGGATGCCTGCCGACCAGATCGCTTTTATCCATGAAGCCAATACCGAAGTGCGGAAAAAGGAGCTGTTCTCTAAAGTCCGTACCGGTCAGGTTCGTGTCCTTTTGGGCAGCACCGCCAAGATGGGCGCAGGCACCAATGTGCAGGACCGTCTGGTGGCACTTCATGACCTGGACTGTCCGTGGAGACCGGGAGACCTTGCCCAGCGCAAGGGCCGTATCGAGCGCCAGGGTAACCAGAATCCTCTTGTCCATGTGTACCGCTATGTGACCGAAGGAACCTTTGACGCATACCTCTGGCAGACGGTGGAGAACAAGCAGAAATTCATCAGCCAGATCATGACTTCTAAATCGCCGGTGCGCTCCTGCGATGATGTGGATGAAACCGCCCTCAGTTTTGCCGAGATCAAGGCTCTGTGTGCCGGAGATCCCCGCATCAAGGAGCGTATGGATTTGGATGTGGAGGTATCCCGCCTGAAGCTGATGAAAGCCGACCACCAGAGCAAGCAATATCGTCTGGAGGACCAGCTGCTCAAATACTTCCCGGAGGAGATTGAAAAGCACAAAGGCTTTATCAAGGGCTTTGAATCCGATCTGGAGGTTTTGGCAGCGCACCCGCACCCGGAGGACGGTTTTGCTGGTATGGAAATCCGCGGCGATCTGCTGACCGATAAGGAGAACGCCGGCGCAGCCCTTTTGGATGCCTGCAAGGAGGTCAAAACCTCCGATCCGGTGCAGATCGGCAGCTACCGGGGTTATGCCATGTCCGTGGAATTTTCCGCTTGGAAACAGGAATATACGCTCCTGCTGAAAGGACAGATGACCCACCGGGCAACCCTTGGTACAGACCCTCGCGGAAATCTTACCCGTATCGACAATGCCCTCGCCCAGATGCCCCAGCGTCTGGAGGCGGCAAAGGCCCAGCTGGATAACCTCTATCAGCAGCAGGCTGCCGCAAAGGAGGAAGTCGGAAAGCCATTCCTTTATGAAGAAGAACTGAGAAGCAAAAACGCCCGTCTGGTGGAGCTGGATACCCTGCTCAACATCGACGGAAAGGGGCAGGCACACACCGAGTCTGTTGTTGCCAAAAGCACACGGCCTTCGGTGCTGGATAACCTAAAACGCCCGGTGCAACCCCGCAGTACAGACAAGAAACCAAAACAGCATGAGGAGGTGCGATAACATGAATACCAACGATCTGAATACAGCTCTTTATGAAAAGATGGCCGCTGAGCAGGACAAATACAGGGACTGGCTGAAAAGCCAGCCCCCGGAAGAAATCCTGCACCACACTTATGAGTACACCATCCGTGAGGACATCGTGATGGCGATGGAGGAACTGGAGCTGACCGACGCCCAGGCCAAGGCGCTTTTGGAATCTCCTTCGCCGCTGGAAGATGTGTACCGTTATTTTGAAAAGCTGGAGACCGGCTATATGGATGTGATCCGGGACAGTATTGAGAACCGTGCCGACGATGTGTGCAGAGCTAAAGAGGAACTGCGAACAACACCGGTCTATCCACACTCTGCCGCCTATGCGAGAGAACATAGGGAACTGGAGCAGTACCGAGCTTCCAACAATGTAAATCTCCAATGCAAGGAGTCCATTGAAGCGGCGGTGCGGGAATACTTCGACGGAATGTATCTCAGTCACGATGCGGCAAAGGGTGTGATCGAGACCTATGGCATGGAGCGTGTGGCTTTGGTTCTGGCCAACACCGTCCAGCTTCAGGACTGGGATGGGCGCTACTCCCGACGCAATAAGGAATGGGCTAAGACCATTCCCAACGAGAACCCCGAAACCGTCCGTTGTGGTTATGTCCTGAACAGCCACCCTGCTGTGCTGGATGGCTTTATTGATCTGGTGCGAGAAGAACAGCAGCGTAGCCGTACTCAGGGAGAAAAACTGCAACCGTCCCGCCCCTCAGTACGGGATAAGCTCAAACAGGAGCTGCCTGCCCATAAGCCTGCCGCCCCGAAGAAACGGGAGCCGGAGCGATAACTATGGCAAAGCGTAAGCGGGATATGCAATTAAACTTTAGAGTTTCAGCGGAGGAGCTTGCTGTGATTGAGCAAAAAATGTCTCAGTTTGGAACCTCCAACCGTGAAGCCTATCTAAGAAAAATGGCGCTGGATGGGTATGTAGTCAAGCTGGAGCTGCCGGAGTTGAAGGAGCTTGTTTCCCTGATGCGCCGAAGCAGCAACAACTTAAACCAGCTGACCCGTAAAGTGCATGAGACTGGGCGGGTTTATGATGCTGACTTGGAGGATATATCCCAGCGGCAGGAACAGTTATGGGAGGGCGTAGAGGAAATCATTACCCAGCTTTCCAAACTCTTATAACAGGGATAGATACTCCATTTGCGGAGGGAGGAACGGCATTACTTCGCTGCTCCTCTCTCCGCTTTTTCTTTTTATCGGTATCCTTGTCTTTTGCCTGCCCATGCCGGATAATATGATTAGAAAAGATACCAAGAACGCTGCAAGGAGGAAATGACATGAAGATTTTGAAAGGGCTTTTGATGATTATAACTGCACCGGTCATTTTGGTGCTGACGCTTTTTGTCTGGCTCTGCACGGGGCTGATCTACATATCCGGTCTGGTGCTTGGTCTACTAAGCACGGTAATTGCTCTGCTTGGCGTGGCTGTGCTGATTACCTATTCCCCGCAGAATGGTGTGATTTTGCTGGTTATGGCATTTTTGATTAGCCCGATGGGGCTGCCGCTGGCTGCAATCTGGCTACTGGGCAAGGTGCAGAGTTTGAAATTTGCCATTCAGGATTGGGTTTATGGATAAAAAATACGCAAAACCATAAAAATGCCAGACACCGTCTGTTAAATTTGGGAAAAGGAATTTTATATCCACGACTTTACTTTTGAACTAATATTGAATATAATATTAGTACGAAAGGAAGTGACATGATGGGACAATTTGAACAGCTGGATCAGATGCTAACAGCACAAGAAGGAATGCTGCGAACATCACAGGTCGTATCCTCTGGAATTTCAAAGCCGGTATTTTATGATTATGTGCGTTCACGAGATTTGGATAGAGTTGCACATGGGATTTATCTGTCCAAAGATTCCTGGGTGGATGCCATGTATCTGCTTCATTTGCGATTTGAACAAGCAGTATTTTCACATGAAACAGCTTTATTTTTTCACGATCTGACAGACCGTGAACCAATAGAATATACAGTTACGGTCAAAACTGGATGCAATCCAAGCAAAATGAAAGCAGAAGGCATTCAAGTTTTTACGATTAAAGCAGACTTACATGATGTAGGACTTACAACAGCGAAAACTCCGTTCGGGCATACTGTGCCGGTTTATGATATGGAGCGAACGATCTGTGATTTGCTCAGAAGCCGTAGCAGAATTGAAATTCAGACCTTTCAGGGAGCACTGAAAGCGTATGCCCGTAGAAAAGATAAGAACCTGCGAGCTTTAATGCAATATGCTGGGATGTTCAAGGTGGAAAAAATTTTACGACAGTATTTGGAGGTACTTTTATGATAAAAACAGCAAGGCAGCTTAAAGATTTAATACGAAACCTTTCCAGAGAAAAATCCGCAGATGCTCAGATTTTAATGAGGAACTACATGATGGAGCGTTTTTTGGAGCGTATTTCTCTTTCTGAGTATCGTGATAAGTTTATCTTGAAGGGTGGTATGTTGGTAGCGGCTATGGTTGGATTGGATGCCCGCTCTACGATGGATTTGGATGCAACCATAAAAGGAGCTAATGTTAATGTGGAGGATATTGAGAATCTAATTTCATCAATCGTAACTGTTCCGATTGATGATGGTGTTAAATTTCAGCTGAAAAGTATTTCGGAGATTATGGATGAAGCAGAGTATCCGGGGATTCGTGTCAGCATGAGTACAACATTCGATGGTGTAGTGACCCCTTTGAAAATTGATATTTCTACGGGAGATGCAATCACTCCAAGAGAGGTTCGGTATTCATTCAAACTTATGCTGGAAGATCGCTCCATTGATATTTGGGCTTATAATTTAGAAACTGTGCTGGCAGAAAAACTGGAAACCATTATTACCAGAACCACAACCAATACCCGCATGAGAGATTTCTACGATATTTACATTTTAGAACAGCTGCATGGAACCACGCTGAACCCGAAAATTTTACATGATGCGCTTCTGGCAACTGCTCATAAACGGGGATCGGAGAAGTATCTTAACCAGGCTGAAGAAGTTTTTGACGAAGTGGAAAATGATTCGGTTATGCAAAAACTTTGGGAGGCATACCGTAAAAAGTTTTCTTATGCTTCTGATTTGGAATGGGATGTGATTATGAAAGCAATTCGCAGGTTATATGTTCTTTGCGAGAAGGGCATCAGCTTATGAAAAAGCATGGACACTATTGTAAAGTTTGTGGTGAATACAAAGCCAACGAAAAATTTTCAGGCAAAGGTCATGCATCCCACATTTGTAAATCCTGTGCTTCGCTACCAGCAGAAACGCAGGCTGAACTGATGACACTGAATCGTCTTTTGAATCTTCCATGGAGGCTATCGAAAGAGCAGTTGTCCTGGCTGAAAAATCGACTAAAGGATAGGCGGCCTGATGTCCGTGCATTGGCGCAAGAGCAATATGAAATGAGATTTCCACCAAGACACTTAGAAGATGATGAGTTCAATTTTTTCGATGAAGAAAGTTTTATAGAATAGTGAAAGCGGTCTGCTATGGCAGGCCGTTTTCTTTTCGGGAAGGAGGTCTGACCTATGGCAACCACGAGAATCATGCCGCTTCATGTCGGCAAGGGCCGCACAGAAAGTCGGGCGATCAGTGACATCATCGACTATGTGGCCAACCCAAAGAAAACAGATGACGGCAGACTCATTACCGGCTATGCGTGTGACAGCCGGACTGTGGATGCGGAGTTCCTTCTGGCAAAGCGGCAGTACATTGCCGCTACCGGACGAGTGCGCGGTGCGGATGATGTGATTGCCTATCATGTGCGCCAGTCCTTCCGCCCCGGCGAGATTACTCCGGAAGAAGCTAACCGGCTGGGTGTGGAATTTGCCAAGCGATTTACTAAAGGCAACCATGCCTTTGTGGTCTGCACTCACATAGACAAGTCGCACATTCATAATCACATTATCTGGTCATCGGTCAGCTTAGAATATGACCGGAAATTCCGAAACTTTTGGGGCAGTACCAAGGCGGTTCGCAGGTTAAGTGATACCATCTGCATTGAAAACGGACTGTCCATTGTAGAGAATCCGAACCCTCATGGAAAGAGCTATAACAAATGGATGGGAGATCAGGCAAAGCCCTCTCACCGAGAGCTGCTTCGTGTGGCGATTGACAACGCATTATCACAAAGTCCTGCTAATTTTGAGGAGCTGCTGAAGCTGCTGCAAGAGTCCGGCTGTGAGGTATCAAAGCGCGGAAAATCGTATCGACTGAAGCTCTCTGGTTGGGAGAAAGCCGCCCGCATGGACAGTCTGGGCGAAGGATATGGATTGGAAGATTTGCGGGCAGTTCTCTCCGGGAAGAAAGCACATACCCCGCGAAAGAAAACAGTCACACAGGCAGAGCCGCCAAAGATCAATCTGCTGGTGGACATTCAGGCAAAATTGCAGGCTGGAAAAGGCGCTGGCTATGCGCGCTGGGCCAAGGTTTTTAACCTGAAACAGATGGCGCAGACTGTAAATTTTCTTACCGAACATCAGCTGCTAGATTATGCGGAGCTGGCAGAAAAAGCGGCGGCAGCCACGGCACATCACAATGAACTTTCGGCGCAGATCAAAGCGGCTGAAAAGCGCATGGCAGAGATCGCTGTTCTGCGTACTCACATCGTAAATTATGCCAAGACCCGTGAGGTCTATGTGGCATACCGCAAGGCGGGTTACTCTAAGAAATTCCGGGAAGAACATGAGGAAGAAATTCTGCTCCACCAGGCTGCTAAGAATGCCTTTGATGAGATGGGCGTCAAGAAGCTGCCCAAGGTCAAAGAGTTGCAGACGGAGTACGCGAAATTGCTGGAAGAAAAGAAAAAGACCTATGCCGAGTACCGGCGTTCCCGTGAAGAAATGCGGGAGCTTTTAACGGCAAAGGCTAATGTAGACCGAGTGCTGAAAATGGAGGTAGAACAGGATGTTGAAAAAGAAAAAGACCACGGCCAGCGGTAAGCTGGTCCTGGTCAAAAGCGTTCGCAGAACGCGCAGCCACAGAATGAAATTCTGTGTTCAAAGGGGCTTGGGGGCGCTGCCCTCAACAAGCAGCTTGTGGCGAAATGGATAGCCACAAGCATTGCTTGCCACAATATGCTGCGCATAAAATGAAAAACTAACGACGGGACGCTTACTGCCTCCTATCGTTAGTTTTCTGTGTTTAAGCGACTTATAAAACCAATCAGCATAATCAAATCGTCATCTGACATCTTTCTCATTCCGTCCAAAGCCTTCTTGATAAGCTGAGGGTTATTTTCCTGTGCATCAAAAAATTGAAGCGGTGTGATTTCAAAATACTCACAGATGTTGAGGAACTGCTTCATAGACGGCATAGAACGCCCAGAGGAAATCGCCTGAATATAGCTTCTGTTCTGCCCTAACTCCATGCTCATCTGATATTCTGAAACACCTTTTTTCAATCGCAATTCTGTGATCCGATTGCGGATAAATTCTTCGTCCATACGCTCACCTCTCTGCACTTTTAGCATAGCAGAAAGCAATTCTTGATACTTCGTATGTATTGTGTTATAATTTTATAATACAACCTTTATACGCATTATTATTTGCGTTATTTTTGCTTTATATGCGTAATCAAGGCAGTTATCAAGGGTGATTTATATGAATCAGTATGCCTGCGCCATTACCGGCCACCGACCAACAAGATTTTGCTTTGGATATAATGAGGAAGATCCCCTATGCCAAAAATTAAAAGAATGTCTCCTGGAGCAGTTTCGGATACTTCATGACGAGAAATTTGTCCGTACTTTTTTTGTCGGCGGTGCTCTTGGTGTGGATATGTGGGCTGGAGAACAGCTGCTGACATTGAGGGCACAAACGGGATACGAAGATATTAAAATTGTCGTTGTAGTTCCCTTCATCGGCTATGACTCTAAATGGCCGGATCAGAGTAAACATAGATTGAAAAAGCTGATCCAAAACGCAAACGATTCTATTGTTATTTCACATTCTGCGGATGTTTCCAGTTATAAAAAAAGAAATTATTATATGGTCGATCATGCAGAGTACCTTATCGGTGTGTTTGATAATCAGAAAAAGCTGCGTTCAGGCACAGCACAGACAGTCAACTATGCCTTGCATCAGGGAAAAGTAATCACTCTGATCCATCCAGACACTATGGAGATAACAGCCCCTGCGCCTTAACAAATTCACAAAAATTTTTCATTAGCATTTCCAACAAAATATTTTCATTGAAGGGGTGCTGTGATATAATAAGATATAAAACTACGCTCAGAACAAATGGTGCCGCTATGAACAAATATATTGGACAGCAATTTGCTGCTTTAAGATACGAAAAAAATATTTTGGTTGTTGAAGAAACTACATCTGCTGGTGGATGCGGCTCCTTCAACGCGGCTTCTTCATGTCCTGCGTCAGCCTGTCTTTATGACAGTGCGGCGTGGGGCTTTTTTATTGCCTGAAAGGAGTATGAGAACATGAGTCTGAAATATACCTGCCCCAGCTGTGGAACCCCATTGGGTTATGAGGGATTGTGTTGGAAATGTAAGTGCGAGCAAGAACGGCAAGCTGCTCTGGCCTGGATGCCGGAACAAATTGTCGAAAAACAAAGAAACTTGATACAGAACATCCAGAGGCTGGCTGATATGGAGGACCCAGAGTTCGCCGACTTTTGGCAGCTGCTTGGCTACCATGATGCCATCACCCCGGAGATTCAGCGAGTGGCACTGGCCGCAGAGGTGTTCTGGCCCTGTGAGATCTATTATCATGCTCCCGCCGATGTGCGGGATGGTCTGATCCATGCGCTGTTGTCCGCAGAATATTCCAGCGCGGCCTCCAACCTGATGAGTTGCCTTGCTATGCAAGGAGATGACAAGGCAATGGAGACTCTGCTGGAGCTGGAGCGAAATCCCCGGCCCTGGCGCAAGGGCCTCTATGTAGACCCATCCAGCTATGCGCAGATCGGAGGCTGGACCTTCGACAAGGAGGGCCAGAAAATCCAGCTCAACTTCGATACCTGCTATCCTATGGTCAAAGGAACCACCAGCGAGAAATCTCCCGTCCGCATTGGCCGGGCACGGGAGGACACCTGTCCCCACTGCGGCGGGCGGATGGTGGATATTTTGGTGCTGGATGGCCGGGATGAGCGGCTCCGGTTCCTGGGGCTGGATGGTATCCTGACTGCCACCTGCTGCCCCAGCTGCGTGGGATTCCTCAAAGGCCCCGCCTTCAACCGGTTCGCTCTGGATGGCGGCGTGGAGGTCTTTCCCTCCGAACTCTTTGACGGCACGGAGAAGACGGATTGCTATGTCAGTCCCGAGGAGTACAAGGCCCTCACGGAAAATCCCTTTGTGCTGGGCGAAGCGCCCGTGCCCCTGTTTTACGGTGCGGCCCGCCAGGATGTGAACACGGTGGGTGGCTTTGCCAACTGGGTACAGGACGCGGAATATACGACCTGCCCCCACTGTGGGAAACCTATGAAATATCTGGCCCAGATTCAGTGGGATACGGTGTTTGACTGTGCGGAGGGCACGCTCTATGTGGAATTCTGTCCAGACTGCCAAATCGTATCCATGCAGCATCAGCAAACCTGAGAGGAGACCTTGCCATGAGTTTGCCAAAGCGTGATGGCGTACATGACCGCTACTATCTGATCCACAAGCCGGACACTTCCCTGGAGGTGCTGGCGGAGGCGGATCTCTGCATTCAGGATGTGCTGAACGGAACCGCTCGTGAAAATCACTCCGCCTACC
>OGJV01001217.1_pt1 | contig 11338 bp, 10 predicted proteins | sample 1572271 | NCBI WGS metagenome assembly OGJV01 (sample SAMEA2582107, study PRJEB24529) | metagenome | biome: Human gut stool | place: China | collected 2011
TCGCGAAACAGCTTATTTATAATGTCATCTCTGACCTGTCTTGTCAATAACTTGTATTGATTTTAATTTTCTTTTTTTATAATATTTTTAATAGTATTTCTTCTCTCGATTTATCTAAAAAAAGAAGAGTAAAACTCCTTACTCTTCTTCATCTTTATTTTTATTTTCAATTCTTTCTTTGACTTCATCGTAAGATAGGGCATGATTATCTTCTTCTGAATCTCCAAGAGAATCCTCCGGCATCTTACCAGTCTCATAAATTGACTTGATTTGTGCAGCATCAAGTGTTTCATACTTAAGCAAAGCTTCTGCAATGAGAGCATGTGTTTCTCGGTTTGCATTGATAATTTCAGTTGCTTTGTCATGTGCCTCAACTAAAAGTGATCGAATTTCTTCGTCAATAAGTTGAGCTGTATGAGCTGAGTAAGACTTATCTGTCGTAAATTGTCCTGGATTCATCGCATGATTACCTTCATATTGGACTGGTCCAAGTTTTTCGCTCATACCATATTCAGTAACCATTGCACGTGCTAACTGTGTTGCTTGCTCAAAGTCATTTGAAGCGCCTGAGGTTTGAACGTTGAAAATAATTTCTTCTGCAACACGTCCACCCATAAGTCCTGCCAATTGTTCTTTTAGCTCATCTTTAGATGACAACATCTGATCCTCTTTTGGTAGAGAAATCATATAACCACCTGCGCGACCTCGTGGAACAATAGTAACCTTGTGAACATCACGAGCGCTAGAAAGTGTTAAACCAACAATTGTATGACCTGCTTCATGGTAAGCCACAACTTTACGTTCGTGTTCTGAAACTTGGCGGTCTTTCTTAGATGGTCCAGCAATAACACGATCCTCTGCTTCGTCGATATCACTAGCATCAATTCTAGTCTTACTACGTCGTGCGGCAACTAGGGCTGCTTCATTCAAGACATTCTCTAAGTCAGCTCCAACAAAACCTGGAGTTTGTTGAGCAACAACTTTAAGGTCAACATCTTCAGCCAATGGTTTATTCTTCGCATGGACTTTCAAGATAGCTTCTCGGCCTTTTACATCTGGGCGACCAACAAGAACTTTACGGTCAAAACGTCCTGGACGTAGGAGGGCTGGATCAAGAACATCACTGCGGTTGGTTGCAGCAATGACAATGATATTCTCATTTCCATCAAAACCATCCATTTCTATCAACAGTTGGTTAAGGGTTTGTTCACGTTCGTCGTTACCGCCGCCCATTCCAGTACCACGACGACGGCCAACCGCATCGATTTCATCAATAAAGATAATAGCACGTTCGGCCTTCTTAGCGTCTTCAAAAAGACTACGAACACGACTTGCTCCGACACCGACAAACATCTCTACGAAATCAGAACCTGAGATACTAAAGAAAGGAACATCTGCTTCACCAGCAACAGCTTTAGCAAGCAGAGTTTTACCTGTCCCTGGAGGGCCTTCAAGGAGAACACCTTTAGGGATACGTGCACCAAGTGCTTTATATTTTCGTGGATTTTTGAGGAAATCTACGACTTCTACAAGTTCTTCTTTTTCTTCTTCCGCACCAGCCACATCTGTGAAACGAACTTTAATATTCTCTTTTGATTGAGTCTTAGCACGGTTGCGGCCAAAATTCATTGCACCGCGGTTACCACCTTGATTCATCATGAAAAGGAAGAAAATAGCAATCCCAATCAAAGGTAGGTAACTAAAAAGATATGAAATCCAAGCACCACTTGAACTTTCACGTATCATTTTAACATTAACATCAGCTGCTTCTGATGCTGACTGCAATTTCTGCATGGTTGTTTCATTCTGCAGCACAGTCGATGTAAAGCTACGTGTCTCTGATGATGCACTACCTAAAAATGGTAGACTAAGGTCAGTATCAACCTTTTCAGCCTTTTTGTAGCTACCTTTAACTTCAATGATACTACCGTCTGGCTGATAAGTGATAGATTTTACCTTACCATCTTCAATTTTCTTAACCAACTGTGTGTAAGACAATTGTTGACTTGGGCTTTGGCTTCCTCCTGCAAAGTATTGTACTCCGGTTACAACCGCAATAATAACTATGATGTAGAGAAAAGCGTTCCGTAAGAAGCCATTATTATTTTTATTATTCATAAATTAATTAGACCTTTACTTATTTTGTATAAATTTCTTCTTTTAGGACACCGACATAAGGGAGGTTACGGTATTTTTCATCATAGTCTAGTCCGAAACCAACGATAAATTCATTAGGAACATCGTAACATACGTAATCTGCCTCAATATCAACAACACGACCTTCTGGTTTATCAAAAAGAGTTGCGATTTTGACTGAATTGGCTTTACGGTACTTGAACATATCTCGAAGATAAAGGAGCGTACGACCTGTATCAATGATATCTTCAATAAAGATGATGTCTCGTCCTTCAACATTAGTGTCAACATCTTTAAGAATCTTTACTTCACCACTGCTGACAGTTCCACCACCATAACTTGAAACGACCATAAAGTCCATCTCAATATGGGTATCGATATGTTTGATAAGTTCTGCCATAAATGGAACAGCACCTTTCAAAACACAGACTAGTAGAGGATTTTTCCCCGCATAATCCTCTGTCAATTGTTGTCCTAGTTCTTTAGTTTTAGCTACGATATCCTCTTGGGAAAAGAGGACTTTTTTAATGTCTTTTTCTAACATTTGGGTTCCCTTTCTCGAAGTCAATATTCTGTTATTATACCACTTTTACTTCAATCATCGTTATTTGAACATGGTATTTGATTAGAAATTCTTATAAATGACTACAGTGCCATAAAGTATAGCATTTTCAGGTCTTTTTTTCAAATAGAGACGCCCAGCAACATAAAGAAAAATAATCTGATCATCTTGTTCTCCTATAATGGCTTTTTGACGATCCTTCTCTAAAATCTTATTGTCTATAAATAGTCGTCTTAATTTTTTATGGTGACTACCAAGGTCAATCTTATCGCCTTCTTTTCTATGACGAATCACTATTGGGGAATCTGACCAAATACTAATAGTATCTGCGTTAGAAACGTCATTGAATTCTGAAAAAGTCAAGGTATAATCCTCAAACTCAACAGATTTTCCAAATTCTAAGAGACAAGAAGGGGATAAAGAGATAGCCTCTTCTTTCCTTATTAGGAAAGAAGTCTGTGTTTTTACTAGTTCGTAACCATTTATTAGGGGGATCTTTCCTGAACCATTTTTCCTTAGATAACTTATCAATTGATTAAATTGGCCTTTAGAAAGCTGTAAATCAGGAAAGGTATCTAAATAGTTCTGAAGAAGAAAGAGCTGGACAGGATCTGACTGTTGCTGAAAAACAGATAAATCAGTGATAGTAATATCCTTTGTTAACTCCCCTAAAGCTTGCTTCATAAGACCAATCTCCTCGGCTAAAAGACAAAGGTGCTCCTTAAATTTAGGATTTTCCTGAGATAAGGTAGGAAGATAGGACAGTCTGATGCGATTCCGAAGATAGGCTAGTGACGTATTACTCCTATCCTCAAAATGGAAAGTTACGGGAAGCTGATCTTTCGTAAGATGCAAAAAGGGACGAATAATCTGACCAGTACCAAATGGTCTGATAGCTGAAATTCCTGTCAGGTGTCTTAAACGACTTCCTCTCAACAGTCTCATAAAAATCGTCTCTGCTTGATCATCTGCATGATGGGCTGTTACAAGAGCAGAGTAATCATAATCTTTCATGACCCGCTTAAAAAACTCATAGCGAAAGGTACGGGCAGCATTTTCTGAAAACTTTCCTGAGAAGGCACTATAGTGAAAAGGGACCTTATGTTCCTCTGCCCAATGACGTAAATACGCTTCTTCATGCTCCGACTCTTGTCGTTGTTTATGGTTAACGTGAGCAATCCCCAACTGAATATCCAAATCTTTTTGATGGTTATACAAAAAGTGCAGCAAACTCATAGAGTCTGCTCCACCTGATACTGCTACTAAAATTTTCTTGTGCTGGTTAAAATAACCCTTGGCTTGCATCATTTGCAACAATTTTTGTGTCATTATTTTAAAATTCCATAAACATCATCTGCAATTGAGGTGATTTTGTCATAGCCCTCTTTATCCGTAAAAATCGATAGAATAAAGGGAGAATCTGCATAAACAATAGCGACGTCATGTTTAAAGTCGTAGGCATCACCAATTTTATGAGCGACGGGAACATCAATGTTTTTGGAAATACGTTCGCCATCATAGTCCGTACTTGAAAGATAATTGATAATATCTCCATTTTGTCTATAAACAGCCTCCATCAAAGTACCCGCGGCTCTAGCAGTCAACTCCTTTTTATCCATATTCCACGAAGTCGCTGCGGCTTTATCTACTGATTTTTGGAAGGCCTTGTCATACTGATTAGTTACATAATAACCTAATATATTTGTCGCTACATTATCTGAGTTTTGGGCTACAGCCTTTAACAGATTTTCCAAGCTGTAATTCTTATCATCAGGCATCTTACTAATCTTTCCAGAACCATCTGGATCATAGGCACCTGGAAAACCATTTACAGCAGAGGTATATTGATACTCATCTGATAATGATAATTTTTTTTGAGACAGACGTTCCTGTGCATAATAAAGTACTCCAAGCTTGGCTACGCTAGCTGCATACATGCTTTTTTCGTCATTGATAGCAGCTACTCGGTCCGTATCAAGCTGTTTAACATAAACTGAGATGCGCTCTTGATTGTTATACTTCTCATTAAGGACTTTTTGAACAGCCTCGATGCGATTGTCAATCCTTGACAAATCAGAAGCATTAATCCAACCCTCTCCGTCTACCAAATAGTAGGTCCCTGCATGCGTCTGAGCTGCTTGGCTAACCTTAATGGGTTTAAAACTAGCGAGTTTGGAGTCAGCTTTTTCAGTTCCTAAAACGTAAGGTTCTTTGTATACCGTTAAACCATCTTTAGTCCAGAAGGTCATATCTACTGTTTTTTGATTATAGATACTGTCGTCTACAATTGATTTCTGACTAGCCGCTACATAATCACCATCTTGAAGTTGGAAAACAGGCTCACCTTTAGCATTCCAAAAAATAGCAGAAATCGATAGTTTGGTATCCGCTTGGATACTAGTTTTAAATTCTGTTAAATCCTTGTTCTTATAAGTTAGGATAGTTGTTATCGTTCTTGGATTTTTAGGAATCTGTTTAAATTGAGTCAAGCTAGCTGTAGTATTTTGAGTCAATTTTTGGACCTGTTTTGGGGTCAGAGTTAGCTCCTTCTCCATAGGAAGTAGGACCAGGGGGCTAGAAGATACAAGCACAACAGTTGCAGCTATTAAGAGCTTTTTCATGCTTGCTTCTTCACCTCCTCTTTCCTCGGTAATTCCGTTTTAAGTTGCTGATTTTTTTCTGATAGTTCCTCTAACTTGGCTTCTGAATAGGTTAAAAAAGTTTCTACAGTTTTTAGTAAATCTTTCATTAGGGTAATAAGCTTGGTACAGGATAGATTGACTCTCCTTCACGTGAATAATAGTACTTAGCACGCGCATATTTCTCGGCGAAAGCATCATCCTTAAGTTTCTTAGCCAAATCCTTTCGTTCCTTTGTCTGATCCGACAATTTATCATAGTCTTTCTGAAGCGACAAGACTTCCTTCTCTTGCTGTTTGATATTCATATAGGTCTCAACCAAATTATAGGTTGGCAAGATAAAGACCAAAAACGACCCGGTTCTAATAAGCACCCTAAAGCGACCACAAAGAGAATCCATCCCATAAAGCGATTCCTTTGTTCGTGTTCGGCACGCTCTAATCGTTGCTCTTGATTGGCATTATCAATGTAATCGTTCGTAAGCTGTACAATATTAGGCTTCTTGCTCATCTGCTTCAATCCTTGTTTCACTTATAATCTCGTACATTTTTGCCGCATCTTCTTTTTTAGTACTGTCTTTCATTTCTAAAACACGGACAGTTAGAAGTTTATTTCCAAAACGAACTTCCACTTGGTCACCAATTTTTAAATCTGTAGATGACTTAGCGAGTACACCATTTACTTTTATACGTCCTTTATCAGCTACTTCTTTAGCAACTGGACGGCGTTTGATAATTCGTGATACTTTTAAATATTTGTCTAATCTCAATGTTACTGTTTCCTTTTCGTTAGGATATCTCCTCTATGATAGCATTTTTTTGAGAAAATAGGGGACTAAAGCCTTTTCAAGTACAAAAATAAGAGAATCGACACTAGTCGACCCTCTCAGGAGATTTATGAAAAAGAAAAGTTTTAGGATATTTTATAGTATAGAGAGACTTACTTAAACTTTCCTTAAGCTTCTTTTTTTTCTTTACGTTCTTTGATTTCCATAAATGTCTGTCCAAAAATCTTTAATTCTTCAAGAATCTCATAGTCTTTCTTGTTACGAACATCAAAAGTAATCTCTACTTTCCCCTGATTATCACTGATTTTTGCTTTTAAATGCGTTTTAGAGATAGCTTCGAAATAGTCTTGAGTCAAGAAGAATTTAAGAGAGGCTTTTTCGAAACGAACAATAATAGTATCGTTCTTACGCTCGACTAATTCTGCAAAGGCAGCATCCAAATAGGCCTTAACCAGACCAATCTCAATGAGATAGGCAACTTGGTCTGGATATTCTCCAAAGCGGTCAATAAGCTCATCTTGAAGGTCTTGATAGTCTTTCTGATTCTCAATTTCTCGAATACGCTTATAAATTTCAATTTTTTGGCGCTCGTCAGAAATATAGTCAGAAGGGAGGTAAGCATCAATCTGAAGATTGAACTCTGCATTTCCTTTACGTCGAACTTGAGTTTTACCTTGACGTTTATTGATAGCCTCTTCCAAGAGTTGTGAGTACATTTCAAACCCGACTGAGTCGATGAATCCACTTTGAGAAGCACCAAGAATGTTCCCGGCACCACGAATTGATAAATCACGCATGGCAATTTTGAAACCTGATCCCAGTTCTGTAAAGCCCTTAATAGCATCCAATCTCTTCTCAGAGACTTCCGTCAACACTTTATCAGGACGATACATGAGATAGGCATAAGCAATTCGATTACTACGCCCCACACGACCTCTCAACTGATAAAGAGTAGATAAGCCCATATGATCTGCATTCTCAATAAAGAGCGTATTAACGTTGGAGATATCAATCCCTGTCTCGATAATAGTCGTTGCTACCAAAACATCGTAATCACCATTCAAGAAATCCAAGAGGGTATTCTCCAACATAACCTCACTCATCTGACCATGAACAAATCCGATACGTGCTTCAGGGACCAGCTCATGTAGTTCAGAAACTTTTTGATCAATGGTTTCAACACGATTATAAACATAAAAAATCTGGCCGCCTCGGTCCATCTCTCTTAATATCGCTTCTCGAATAAGACTAGGATTGGTTTCCATAACATAAGTTTGAACTGGATAACGGTTGGTAGGTGCTGTCTCAATAATCGACAAATCACGAATACCTAACATAGACATATGAAGCGTACGAGGAATAGGTGTCGCAGTTAGAGTAAGGACATCAACCTTAGCTTTCAACTCCTTAAGTTTCTCTTTATGCTTCACGCCAAAACGTTGTTCTTCATCAATTACTAGCAATCCTAAATCAGAAAACTTAACATCTTTGGACAGCAGGCGGTGAGTACCAATAATAATATCAATACGCCCTTTAGCTAGATTTTCAATAGTCTCATTTTGCTCTTTTTTACTTCTAAAACGACTGAGTTCATCTACCTCAACAGCATGATTTTCAAAACGTTCTTTAAAATTCAAATAGTGCTGATGGGCAAGAACTGTTGTAGGAACTAGGATAGCAACTTGCTTTCCATCATTGGCCGCCTTGAAGGCAGCACGCATAGCTACCTCTGTCTTACCAAAACCAACATCCCCCACCAAGAGACGATCCATGGGTTTGTCTGACTCCATGTCTACCTTAATTTCCTTGATAGAACGCAATTGATCCTCTGTCTCAGCATAGGCAAAATCATCTTCGAAATCCCTTTGGTTATCATCATCTGGTGAAAAAGCAAAACCTTTAAGTTGACTACGCTCAGCATAAAGTTTTAAGAGATCATCGGCAATATCCTCTACTTGCTTGCTTACTTTTTGTTTAGTCTTTTGGAAACGCCCATCATTGAGTTTATTAATTTTAGGCTCTTTTCCGTCCGCTGATACATACTTAGAGAGACTCTCAATCTGCTCAACAGGTAGAGAAATTGTTGCCGCATCCTGATATTGGATGGTCAAGTAGTCACGATGCACCCCTTTAATCTCAATAGTCTCAATACCTTTAAATTGACCGATACCATGAGTCTGGTGTACAACATAATCACCTTTTTCAAGTTCATTGTAATCTTTGAGACGCTCTGCATTGGAAACGTGACTGGCACGCGCACGACGTTTTACTTTTTTATGAAAAATCTCACGTTCAGTGACAAGAACAAGCTTTTCATCCGCAAAGTAAAAACCATTGGATAAGTTTCCTAAGACTAACTGAGGCTTATGAGGTATCAAATCTCCAAAACTACTAAGGGGTAAATCTAAATCATATTCTTCCAAGGTTTCCTTCAAAGATTTGAGCTGCTTCTCAGACCCCACTTGTAAAATAACTGTTGCCTTATTCTTGGTATAGCGATGTATTTCATCAACTAGAAGTGGGAACTGGTTGAAGAACTCCTGCATAGGGTATTGCGTGAATTGATACAACTTATCAAATTTAAGATTTCCCAATCCCTTATGAAAATTCGAAAAGAAACTAGCTGGCTGATAGTTACGTAAAGTCTTAAATGAATCCACTAAGTAATTTAGATGACTCAGAGACTTGCCCTGATGAAGATCCTCAGTTAAAAGATTAGCCACTTCCAACTCAAGACGTCCATGGCGGTCCACTATCTTTTGAAAATCATCAATGAATACAGGAGTTCCCTTTGGAAGGTAGTCAAATAAGGTGTAAGCTTTATCATAAAAAAGAGACAAAAACTTACGTAAATCTTTATGACGGTAACCATCAATCGTAACCGACAGGACCTCCTCAAGGTAAGCCTTATGAGGACCTTCTGCCTTTGAGACCGCACTTTCTAGGGCCTTCTCAGCACGTTGGTAATCTTCTCTTGTTAAGATAATATCATCTGCCGGGGATACGATAATATGTTCTAAATTGTCTAAAGATTTTTGACTATCGCTATCAAACTGACGAATACCATCAATCTCATCTCCAAAAAATTCTAAACGGTAGGGGAGTTCTGCAGTCAGTTCATAAATATCTAAAATATCGCCCCTACGACTGAACTCACCAGGGGAGAGAACCTGCTCTACTCTTTGGTATCCAATATGAGTCAGATGCTTACTGAGAGCCTCTAAATCATGTTCCTCCCCTAGTGTTAAGTCAATGCGAGAGTCTTTATAAACCTCAGGATTAGGCAAATGTAACTTAGTACCAACTAAACTCGTAACCAAGATTCCACTTGACTCTTTATCTATTAAAAAATTAAGACTTTCGAGACGAGAATGGGTCTTTTCTGGAGAAGCGAAGATAAACTCTGCAGCTACTACATCATCTGCAAAAAAAGAATAAACCTTATCCTCTCCTAAGATAGCTGACAAATCTCCTGTTAGTTGCTCAGCTTCATTTTGTGTTGAAGTAACGATTAGAATCTTAGGAACCTGCTCAGAAAGGGCAGATGCCATGACAACTGCCTTGCTGGAACCAGAAAATCCCATAACCAACTGTCTACTCAATAAAGTTACTTTATCACGCCACTCAAGCAATTGAGGATTCTTCTCAAAAAGATCTAATAGGGTATTAGCCATTATAACGCCTCATAGTGTCTTCGAAATCATTGGTTTTAAGGTAATGATTGAGGGCCGTCTCTACCTTGTCTAAAGTCAGTAAAATTGTGGCATAATCATCTTCACTAAATTTTCCAAGGACATGATTAACGACCGTCATTCCTTTCTGTGGGCGGCCAATACCAATTTTTATACGGTCAAATTCTTGAGTGCCAGTTTCAGCAATGATAGATTTAATCCCATTATGACCACCTGCTGAACCTTTTTGACGAAAGCGCAATTTCCCAACTTCCATATCTAAGTCATCGTAAATAACGATAAAATCCTCCATGGGAATATTGTAATAAGCTAGCAATGCTCTAACAGCTAGACCAGATAGATTCATAAAGGTCGTTGGTTTCACAAAATAAACCTTTTCACCGTTTAAAAAGGTCGAAGCCACTTCAGCCTTAAAGGTCTTTTCTTCAGAAAAGGTTAATCCCAGTTCCTTAGCCATTAGGTCAATAGCCATAAACCCAACATTGTGACGTGTCTCATGGTATTTTGAACCAGGATTTCCCAAGCCAACTACTAATTTTGTCATTATTTCTCCTCTTTGATAAACAGCAAAAGGACTGAAAAATACTTTTCAGCCTTGTGCACTATTTTTTATTTTCTAAACGTTGAAACGGAATTCCATGATGTCGCCATCTTGAACAACATATTCTTTTCCTTCTTCACGAAGGCGACCAGCTTCCTTAACAGCTTTCTCAGAACCATATTTAATAAGATCATCGTAAGACATGGTTACGGCACGGATAAAGCCTTTCTCGAAGTCAGAGTGGATAATTCCTGCTGCTTGTGGAGCCTTGATGCCACGTTTAAAGGTCCAAGCACGCACTTCTTTCTCACCAGCAGTAAAGTAAGTTCCTAGGCCAAGCAAGTGATAGGCTGCGCGTGTCAGTTTATCAACTCCTGATTCTGTCAAACCAAGGTCTTCCAAGAACATTTCTTTGTCTTCATCATCCAATTCAGAAATTTCTTCCTCAACACGTGCCGAGATAACAACTACTTCTGCATTTTCAGTCGCTGCAAACTCACGAATTTGTTTGACATAATCAATATCATCAGGATTTGCGACTTGGTCTTCATCAACGTTAGCCACATAAAGTACTGGTTTTGTTGTCAAGAGGAAGAGTCCCTTAACAATTTTTTGCTCTTCCTCAGTAAAATCAATCGTACGTGCAGACTTACCATCTTCTAGAACAGGTTTAATCTTTTGAAGAATATTAAACTCTGCCACAGAATCTTTATCTTTTTGTGTACGCGCAATTTTTTCGACACGCGCATAACGTTTGTTAATTGATTCAAGGTCAGCCAAAATCAATTCTAGGTTAATTGTATCAATATCAGCCATTGGATCTACAAAGGCATCCTCACGCCCTTGTTCACGCATAACATTTTCATCATCGAAAGCACGAACCACATGGACAATCGCATCTACTTCACGAATGTTCGCCAAGAACTTATTTCCAAGACCTTCACCCTTTGATGCTCCTTTTACGATACCCGCAATATCTGT
>OGJV01001233.1_pt1 | contig 11237 bp, 7 predicted proteins | sample 1572271 | NCBI WGS metagenome assembly OGJV01 (sample SAMEA2582107, study PRJEB24529) | metagenome | biome: Human gut stool | place: China | collected 2011
ATAAACTTATGATAGATCCACACTCCCAGGAAAAGCCCGGCCAATACAAAAAAGGTGATGGACCAGGCGTAAGGTATATTGTCTGTTACAATTTCCAGTCTTCCTGCAAGCATGATAAGTAATCCTTGTCCCGCAATGGTTGCAATACGGTAGAAGGTACTGCGGATTCCTACAAACAGGGCTTGCCGATGCGAGTCCAGTGCCAGCATGTAAAAGCCGTCGGCAGCAATGTCGTGTGTGGCGGAGCTGAATGCCAGTAACCAGAAAACGGCCAAAGTGAGTTGGAAAAAATGCTCTGTGGGGATGGTGAAGGCTATGCCCGCCAGTCCTGCGCCGATTAAAAGTTGCATGGTGATAATCCACCAGCGTTTTGTCTTGATAAGATCAATGAAAGGGCTCCATAGAGGCTTGATAACCCAAGGCAGGTTGAGCCAGCCGGTATAAAAAGCTAACTCGGTATTGCTGATGCCTAATCTTTTATACATTATGACCGAAATGGTCATTACTGCCACATAGGGCAGCCCTTGTGCAAAGTATAGAGTGGGTATCCATGCCCATGGCGAGGTATGCTTGTTTTTCATGGTTCCTTTCATTTTAAAGAGTCCGAATGGAATCCCCGCCCATGTGGGCGGGGCCTGTTAATAAAAACGGCGGATATCCGCACCTTTATAGTAATGCAATAGAATTTCATCGTAGGTATATCCCCGTTCTCCCATTACGGCAGCCCCGATTTGGCAGAGCCCTACTCCATGTCCCCAGCCGGCGCCGGTCAGCAGAAACCATTCGGGAACGCCGTTTTTCAGTTCTCCCTTATCTATTACAAAGGCTGAGCTGAACAGGTGGGAAGAAGATAGAGTGCGGCGTATTTCCAGTTCCTTTCCGATGGTCATTGTTTTCAGGGTTCCTACAATCTTCAGCCGGCTGATACGTCCCGATTTTCCACGCTCTACGGGGATAAGGTCGAGTATCTCTCCGTAATCGCTCTTGGTATGCGTGGCAATCAGTTCGGCCAGTTCGGCTTGCGTGTATCTCACTTTCCAGCGGTAGAAATCGTGTGTCTCCTGGTCGTAGTTGTTGAGTATCTGTGAAAGGATTTTCGGATCAGTGGTGTGGCAGAAAGACTCCGGACGCTGGCGTATCCATCGTTCGGCTTCTTCCTCTTGGGTGAGGTCGGGCAGGGGGGCATCCGTGTCCAAGTCGCGCACGGCACTGAGGTAAGGATAATGCTTGTCTTCCCAGCAGTAGTTGAACTCTTCGGTCACTCCGCCGCAGCACTTCGAGAAACGGGCGTCGCAGATGGCATGCTTGTGCATGAGCACCTGGCCGCGTGTTTCCTTCACGGCCTCCACCACACTCTGGTTGGAGGCACGGGTAATGCCCTGATAGCGTTGGCAATGGTCGTCGGCGCATACGTCGAAGATGGTATGGTCTTCGCGGTCGTACCAGCGGATGTATTCTGTTTCGGTCTTGAGGAAGGGGAAGAAGTTACTTCCCTGTTTGCTGAGGGCCTTCCGCTTTTCAATTTGTGCTAAAAGCCAGCTTCGTGAGATGACGGCATGGGCTTTCAGGAATTCCAGGGAAGAAGTGGCGTTCATCTCGGACGAGATGACGCTGGTCAGGTAGTCTTCTGCCGGAACCTGGTTGATGGCGGTAATCTTTCCTTCGTCTACTACCAGACGCAGGGTGCCGAGGAAGGTCTGTGTTTCCTGACGTTCCCAGTGGAAATTGATACCGATGGTTACGTCTTCGAGTGAGAAGGAGGCATCGTCTTCCAACGGGGTGAAGGTCAGCTCCCGGTACACGTTGCCGTTCCAGGAAATTCCTCCTTCGTCGAAGGATACACGTTGCTTGCCCGATACGGTTTCTCCTTTGGCCAGAAACTTGGCATTTAGTGTAAAGGCTATTTCAAGGGCATTGACGATGCCCACGTTAATTTCAGGTTCTTTCATGATGCTTAATGTGTTACTTCGTGGTAGATTTGGCGGAGCGTGTCAGCGTCCAGTTTTTGAAAATCTTCTTCGCGGGCCGTCACAAGGATGCCGGCCATATCGAGGGCACCGGGACTGACTATCAGCTGTGCGTCGCCTTCGGCAGTGTAGCACTGCGGACGATGGGCTGTGCGAGGAATGTAGACGGTGACAAATCCGTAGCGTGGGTCGTTCCAGGCAAAGAGGTTGTAGCGTGGCTCGGTTTCTCCTTCGTGCAGGGGCAGGCTGTGCAGGTAGCTGTCAATCAGCCGGACACCTGTGGCCAGTCCTCCCTGAGTGATGAAGGCCCGTATCGGACAGAAGTATCCTTCGATGTCGTAGGCGATGCAGGACTTGCCGTCGGAGAGGGGTTCGAAACCTTTTTCTACTGCAGTGCTCATCAGTTTTTCCCATTGGCGGATGAGGGGCACATCTTCCTGACGTACGGCCTGGAAATGGAAGTGGTCGGGGGCAGAAGCACCGCATTTGGCTCCGTTGTAGAACACGGTGTAGCCGCTGGCAAAATGCTTCTCCAGCCAGTCGACCAGGCGTTCGGGCAACCGGCGCGAAGTTTTGTCGGCCAATGTCTGCCACTGGTGACTTTCCGTGGAGATGGTGAGATGTCCCGGCAGAATGGGGTATGGATTCAGTCGCAGGCTGAAAGGCTCGTCCAGCAGGATGCGGACAGACTCTTGCTCTTCCGGCTTGTGGCTCAGGCAGAGGAAGCAGGGACGGGCAGCGATGGAAGCCTTGTCTACTTTGGCACAGGTGGAAACGGCGCGTGCCGGATTGAACTGCACGGTGATGTTGTTCGTACCGAGTGAAAGTGTGCGGGTCTGTACGTGCGCCAGTGCTTCGTGGTTTTTGCGGGCCAGTGGCCACGTGTCGAGCTGGTGACGGATGAAGGTTTCGGCAGAAGCCGCAGGGGCTGCATCTTCCCATGAAAGAGGGTGACGGAGTATGGCCTGGCGTTTCCGTATTTCCAGGGTACGCAGGCTGTCTTTGTAGCTGTTGTTCTGGTTTTGCTTCTCGATGCTCAGGGCCGCGTCGGAATTGCCTTCCCAGCGACGGCACAAATAAAGTACGTCGTAGATACGTCCTATGCGGTATTCCCGTGAGAAAGCCAGTCCTAACGCATAATCTTCGCCATAGCTGGTGTTCGGTACACGTACTTTCCGCAGCAGCGGTGTGAAGAAGGCCCGTGGGGCACCCAGTCCGTTGATGCGGAGGGCGTTGTTGTGTCCGTTGGTATCGGTCCATTCCTTGTGGTCGATGACGCCCGGCGGCAATGTCTCCAGTTGGAAGTTGGTCATGCGGTAAGAGCCGATGACCATGGCGCAGCGTTCCCGGCGGAACTTGTCGACAATGGTCTGGAGAGTAGACGGACTGCTGTACAGGTCGTCGCTGTCGAGCTGCACGGCAAAGCGTCCGCAGAGAGGGTGATGCACACCCAGGTTCCAGCATCCGCCGATGCCCAAATCGTCACGTTCGGGAATGAGATGAATCACTTTCTCGTTTCCGGCGTATTGGTCAATGCACTCCGTGGTGCCGTCGGTAGAATGGTTGTCGATGACAATCAGGTTGAACGGGAAGTCTGTTTCCTGCTTCAGTACCGATTCAATGGCGTCGGCAATGGTGCGGATGCGGTTGCGCACGGGGATTATGACCGAAGTCTCGTATGCAAATTCACCTTCCGACAAATCGATTTCGCGCTCCACAGGGGGCAGGAAGGCATGGATATTTTTCAGGTAATAAGTAAATGCCGTTTCCCGTTCCAGTTGTACGCTCCGGTTGCGCGGGTCTACGTAGTCAAACTGTTTTTCGCCCGACAGGCGGGTGTCTTCTTCGATTTCGGTGTAAAGGAACTCACGTATGTGCGTCAGTTCGTATTTCTGTGAAAGTGCCAGTCGCACGGCATACAAGGCAGAATACTGGTATTCGGGCTGGTGGGTGATGGTGTCGAACGCTTCCTGCAAGGCCGCCGTCTTGAAGAGCAGCACCGAGCCGAAGTCAAAATCATCGCGCACGCTTCCCGGCTGGTAGTCAATGACCGGATGAGGCTTTCGTACTCCCTCTGTCACCTGATAGTGGTCGGCATAGACCATGCCCGATTCCGGTGCGGCTAAATAGTCGCACATGCGTTCCAGTGCCATGTAGCCCATATCTAATGTATGGGGCTTGGTATAAACAAGGAGGTAGGGAGTGCGGGTGAGGGCAAGCATCTGCCGGATGCCTTCGGTATGCTGGAAGGAGAAAGAGGGAAGAATATGGCATTTCTCCGTAGGAATGTCTTTGTCCTCCGGATGGTCAGTTAGTAAGAATATCTGGTCTGTTCGGGAACTCTCCGTCAGGCCTTTGATGGTTTTATTCTGCTGGTTATCACTTCCGTATAAAAGGAAGCAAGTTACTTGGTTATTCATAATTTAATACATTTATACGTACAAAGATAGGCAATATATCTTATTTTTTCCCTAACTTTGTACGCTAAATATGTGGAATATGCGCAGTGCTTTCGTTTAAGGAACCGGGAATGTCTCAGTACTTCCTCGAAAGTACTCTAGTACTTCCTTGGCAGTACTCCAGTACTTCAGGGGAAGTACTCCAGTCCTGACAAGGGAGGACTGGAAGTGAGTAAAAGCCTGTGGCATAAAGAAGTAAAGAGCGCTATGACGAAAAAAACTCCTTTATTAGGCAAAACATTGGGCGAGCTGAAAGCTATTGTGCAGGATTTGGGAATGCCTAAATTTACTGCCGAGCAGATTGCATCGTGGCTGTACGACAAGAAAGTAGGCTCCATTGAAGAGATGACAAACCTTTCGCTCAAAAACCGTGAGCGGCTGATGGAGAACTACGAGGTGGGGGCCAGTGCACCGGTGCATGAGATGCGTTCGGTAGACGGAACGGTGAAATACTTGTTCTGTACGCCCGAAGGTGATTACATAGAATCCGTATATATTCCCGATGACGACCGGGCTACTTTGTGCGTGTCGTCACAGGTGGGATGCAAGATGAACTGTAAATTCTGTATGACCGGAAAGCAGGGATACACGACCAGCCTGACAGCTGCACAGATTCTGAATCAGATTTATTCTGTGCCGGAACGGGATACGCTGACCAACGTGGTATTTATGGGTATGGGTGAACCGTTTGACAACCTGGACGAGGTGCTGCGTGCCTTGGAAATCCTGACTGCCGACTATGGATACAAATGGAGCCCGAAGCGTATCACGGTTTCTACCGTAGGACTGCGGAAAGGACTGGAGCGTTTCCTGGAAGAAAGTGACTGCCATCTGGCCATCAGTCTGCATTCTCCTTTCCCTTCCCAGCGCAGGGAGCTGATGCCGGCAGAGAAGGCTTTCTCCATTACCGAGATGGTGGAGATACTCCGCCGGTATGATTTCAGCAAACAGCGCCGTCTGTCTTTTGAGTACATTGTGTTCAAGGGAGTGAACGACAGTCTGATTTATGCCAAGGAACTGGTGAAGCTGCTCCGTGGACTGGACTGCCGGATGAACCTGATTCGTTTTCATGCCATCCCGAACGTGGATTTGGAAGGAACGGATATGGAGTCGATGATTGCTTTCCGTGATTACCTGACACAGCACGGCTTGTTTGCTACCATTCGCGCTTCACGCGGAGAAGATATCTTTGCGGCTTGCGGCATGCTTTCTACCGCCCAGCAGCAGGTAGAGAAAAAAGAGAAAGAAAGTGAAACCTTTTAATACAAGAAACATAATGAAACGAATGACATTTTACCTTGGGATGGCCCTGGCGGTGCTGTCGCTTGCTTCCTGCCGCAACGGGGGGAAGAGTATCATTACTCCGGTGTCAAGCGGACGCCCGTATGAAGTGATGGTGGTGGCCGATGACAAATGCTGGATGAGTCCGGATAGTGCACTGTTTCATGTGCTGGACACGGATGTGCCGGGATTGCCTCAGGCTGAACGCTCTTTCCGTATTTCGCGTGTACGACCTGACTTTTTTGACCGTTCGGTGCGTCTGTTCCGTAACATCATTATTGTAGATATTCAGGACATCTATACGCAGCCCAAATTCAAGTATACGCGTGATGCCTATTCGTCTCCGCAGATGATCATGACCATTCAGGCACCTAACCAGAAGGAGTTTGCAGACTATGTTTCGAAAAACGGTCAGGTGATTATTGACTTCTTTACCCGTGCCGAAATGAACCGTCAGGTGAAGTTGCTGGAGAAAAAACACAATGAAACACTTTCGGCCAAGGTACAGAGCATGTTTGATTGCGACATCTGGATGCCGGTGGAAATGGAATCGTACAAGCAGGGTGAGAATTTCCTGTGGGCTTCGAGCAACCTGAATGACTTGAATTTTGTGATGTATGCTTATCCGTTCCGCGACCACGATACGTTTACCAAAGAGTATTTCATTCATAAACGTGACTCCGTGATGAAGGTCAACCTGCCGGGTGCGCGTGAAGGCATGTACATGGAAACAGCCGATTCCATGTTTGTCGAGACGCGCAACATTGCCGTGAAGGGAGACTATGCATTCGAGGCCCGCGGATTGTGGGAAATGAAGAACGATGCCATGGGTGGTCCGTTCGTATCGCATGTGCGGGTAGACCGTGACAATGCACGGGTTATCGTGGTAGAAGGTTTTGTCTATAACCCGGGTAAGCTGAAACGTGACCAGATTCGCAAGCTGAACGCGGCGTTATATACACTGAAGCTTCCTTCAGAAAAAGAAGTGTCGGAGATTCCGGTAGACAATTCCATCTCGGAAGAACAAATCAAACAAGAAGCTGAACAGAATAAGCAATAAATATGGAAAATCGTAAAATTAGAGTGGGAATCACTCATGGAGATATAAACGGGGTAGGCTATGAAGTGATATTGAAGACTTTCTCTGACCCCACCATGCTGGAACTTTGTACGCCGGTGGTGTACGGTTCTCCCAAGGTTGCTGCGTATCACCGCAAGGCCATGGAGATACAGACCAGTTTCAGCATTGTAAATTCTGCTGAAGAGGTGCAGGACGGAAGAGTGAACGTGGTGAACTGCATAGAAGAGGAGTTGAAGGTGGAACTTACCAAGCCGACTCCCGAAGCTGGAAAAGCGGCACTGGCTGCACTGGAAAGAGCGTTGGCCGATTACCGGGAAGGCCTGTTCGATGTGCTGGTGACAGCTCCTATCAACAAGCATACCATCCAGTCGGATGCGTTCCATTTCCCGGGACATACGGAATACATTGAAGAGCGTGTAGGTGAAGGACAGAAGGCCTTGATGATTCTGCTGAAGGGTGATTTCCGTGTGGCACTGGTGACTGGCCATGTACCCGTGCGTGACATTGCCGGTGAACTGACCAAAGAACTGATTATGGAAAAGATGGAGATTTTCCATCGTTCGCTGAAGAAAGATTTTGGCATCGATAATCCGCGTATTGCCGTGTTCTCACTGAATCCTCATGCGGGAGACAACGGACTGTTGGGAACGGAAGAGCAGGAAGTAATTATTCCGGCCATGAAAGAGATGATAGCTCGCGGCGTGCAGTGCTTCGGACCGTATCCTGCCGATGGTTTCATGGGTTCAGGCAATTATACGCATTTCGACGGTATTCTGGCCATGTATCATGACCAGGGACTGGCTCCGTTCAAGGCACTGGCCATGGATGAAGGTGTGAACTTTACCGCCGGTCTGCCTATCGTACGCACATCGCCTGCTCACGGTACGGCATACGATATTGCCGGAAAAGGCATTGCTTCGGAAGATTCTTTCCGTCAGGCAGTGTACGTGGCCATGGATGTGTTCCGCAACCGTGCCTGGGAAAAAGAAATCAGTGCCCGTCCGTTGCGCAAGCAGTATTATGAGAAACGAGATGACAGTGATAAACTGAAATTAGACAGTATAGAAGAGGAATAACATGAAGTTTGCAATCATATCAGCCGGGGAAGGTTCCCGGCTGGCACAAGAAGGAGTTCAGTTGCCCAAACCACTGGTGCAACTGAACGGTATGGCCATGATTGACCGTCTGATTCACATCTTTGCGAAGAACGGAGCAGAAGAAGTGGTGGTCATTATCAACAATGAGGTGGCTTTGACAAAGGAACACCTGAGCAAGCTGGAAAAAACATCGGAAGTGCCTTTGCGGGTTATTGTCAAGACAACGCCCAGCTCCATGCACAGTTTTTACGAACTGAGCCGCTACCTGAAGGACGACCGTTTCTGTCTGACTACGGTCGACACGATTTTCCGGGAAGAGGAGTTTTCACGCTTTATTGATGCTTTCAAGGCTTTTGAAGGGGATGGCATGATGGCTGTTACGGATTACATTGACGACGAAAAACCGTTGTATATCGGTACGGACGAAGACCGCAATATTACCGGTTTCTATGATACTTTGCAGCCTGATACGTGTTACATCTCAGGGGGAATCTATTGCCTGTCGCCCAACTCAATCGTGACATTGGAAAAATGTATGGCGCAGGGTATGTCGCGCATGCGTAATTTTCAGCGTCAGCTGGTAGCCGACGGCCTTCAGCTCAAGGCTTATCCTTTCTCAAAAATTTTGGATGTGGACCATGCGGGGGACATTGTAAAAGCAGAGGCTTTTTTGAACGGACAAGATTAAAAACAGAATAAGCAACATTGATTTTTTGCGTAAAATCTAGAAAATAAGAATAACAAGATAGAATGTGTAAAAGAGGAGAGAAGATTCGGGTGATTGGTGTGAGCCGTGGTAATGAATATTCCCCGAATCACGTAGACAATGATGCGGCAATCCTTCGGCTTGCGGCAGAAGCATTGGAGAGAATGGGGTGTGAGGTGACAATTTATCCGGAAAAGGAATTTGTTGCTCAGAACATAGAGGGTGAATTTATTTTCGACATGGCTCGCGACCGCGCCACCATTGAGCGGTTGAAAAAACTGGAAGACGGGGGTGCCCTGGTGGTGAACTCTGCGTATGGCATTGACAACTGTGTCCGTCAGCAGATGACGGAGCTGCTGGTGGCAAATGAAGTGCCACATCCCCGGAGCTTTATTATTTCTACTGATGAGAAGTTTACTCCTTCCGTGTTCCCTTGCTGGATTAAGCGAGGCAATTCGCATGCCATGGTGAAAGCAGACGTGGTGTACGTGGAATGTCGGGAAGAAGCAGAAGTGGTGATGGCCGATTTCCGGAAACGGAACATTCCGGTGGCAGTAGTCAACGAACACCTGGTGGGAGATTTGGTGAAATTCTACGGGGTACAGGGAACGGATTTCTTTTATACCTTCTATCCAACGGAACAGTCACACAGCAAGTTCGGACTGGAAGCCATCAACGGAGCCACGAGAGGTTTCCCGTTCGATGTCAAGCAGCTTCAGGCATACGCCAACAAGGCAGCCGAGGTGCTGAATGTGCCTGTATACGGAGGCGACTGTGTGGTATCGGCTACCGGTGAAATCCGCATCATCGACTTTAACGACTGGCCCAGCTTTGCCCGTTGCCGTGAAGAAGCCGGACCGGAAATAGCCAAGTGTATCTATAATCGTATTATCCACAAATTAGAAAAATAATGAGTACGGAGAAAAAAGGAGTAGAGGCTTCTTTCAAGTCCATGGATACAGAAGAGTTTCTGGACATCCATTTCAATCGCCCAATAGGTTATGTGTGGGCGTTGTTTTTCCAGCGTTTCGGGGTACATCCCAATGTAGTGACCATCCTGTCCATCATTTTAGGCGTAGCGGCAGGAGTGATGTTTTATTATCCCGACATGACGCATACGCTGATTGGTATTTTCCTCTTGATGTGGGCCAACCATTATGATAGTTGCGACGGGCAGCTGGCACGTATGACCGGCAAGAAAACCCGCTGGGGACGTATGCTCGACGGATTTGCCGGTGACCTTTGGTTTATCACCATCTATGTCGCCATCTGTCTGCGTCTGATGAACCAGCCGCTTCCTTTCCATCTGGGAGAGGCTTCCGGACAGACCTGGAGCATATATATATGGCTGATAGCCTGGTTCTCAGGTACGGTGTGCCATAGCAAGCAATGCACGCTGGCCGATTATTACCGTAACATCCACTTGTTCTTCCTGAAGGGAAAGGCAGGTAGTGAGCTGGATAACTTCAAACAGCAACGTGAGATTTTCCATAGTCTGCCGTGGAAAGGCAACTTCTGGTGGAAGGCCTTCTTGTATTTTTATGGCAACTATACCCGCAAGCAGGAACAGATGACTCCCAACTTCCAGCGTTTCTACGCCTTTGTGCAGGAACGTTACGGTGACAACATTCCTCAGGAGTTGCGCGATGAGTTCCGTGCCTTGAGCTTGCCGTTGATGAAGTACACCAACATCCTGACATTCAATACCCGCGCGATAGCCCTTTACATCAGCCTGCTGATAGGAGAACCGTGGTTGTATTTCATTTTCGAGATGGTGGTGATGACCAGCCTGTTTGTATACATGCGTCGTCGTCATGAAGCCTTGTGCGCTTTCCTTTACCATAAATATGCCAAGTGATGAAGGAAAAGTTTCGGAATATATTCTGGTTTTTCGGCATCTTTGCCATTGTGGTCATGCTCTGTACGTTCGACATGGACTATCAGGAGCTGTGGCAGAACTTGCGCAAGGCAGGGGTGTGGTTTCCGGCCGTGATTCTTCTGTGGGTGTTCATCTATTACCTGAATGCCTGGTCATGGTATGTCATTATCCGCGACGGGAAACATGCCAAGGTGCCCTTCTGGAAGGTCTATAAGCTGACCGTATCCGGTTTTGCCCTGAACTATGCCACTCCGGTGGGACTGATGGGCGGTGAGCCGTACCGCATCATGGAGCTTACGCCTTACGTAGGTGCCAGCAAGGCTACCTCATCGGTTATTCTCTATGTGATGATGCACATTTTCTCCCATTTTTGGTTCTGGCTGGTATCGGCGGTGCTCTTCGTGATTTTTGAGCCGATGAACTGGGGATTGGGCATCATGCTGGCGGTCGTGGCGTTTGTCTGCTTGCTGGCCATTTATTTCTTTATGAAAGGATACCGTAACGGGATGGCAGTGCGCACGTTTAAGTTGTTGTGTCACGTGCCTTATGTGAAGCGCTGGGCCAGCCGTTTCCTGACCGAGAAAAAAGAATCACTGGAGCGGGTAGACGCGCAAATTGCCGAACTGCACAAGCAACGGAAAAGTACGTTCTATGTGGCGCTGGGACTGGAGTTCCTGGCACGTATCGTAGGTTGTGCCGAAGTGTTCTTTATCCTGAACATTCTGACTGACCATGTGAGCTTCCTGGCTTGTATCCTGATTATGTCT
>OGJV01001234.1_pt1 | contig 11219 bp, 8 predicted proteins | sample 1572271 | NCBI WGS metagenome assembly OGJV01 (sample SAMEA2582107, study PRJEB24529) | metagenome | biome: Human gut stool | place: China | collected 2011
CGCGAAATATCTGTACAGCCCATGCAAAAAATTCTCTGACACCGGTTGAATCCTGTGATAATTCTCTCTTAAACTGCTTTCCCTGTGCATTCTTACGAATTACCAGAGTTTTAGAATAAGGCTTCTCATCATCCACTTCAATTCCGCAAATGCTGTAATCTACCATCTTAAAAATTTCTACATATCTTGGATCTTTCATAATTTCAAGATCCCGTTCCTGCCTGACAATGCTGTCTATATTGTCAGAGGGGATATTACCCGGATATAGGACATTTAACATCCATTCAACAGTTGCTGACGCATCCTTATTTCCGAGAAGAGCCAGTTTAACTACAAATAATCCGTTACTATTATTGCTATTCTTAAGAGCAGCTGTCACTTCCCTGGCTGTTCCTCTTTGTAATGTATATATGTTCTCCTGATCCCGTAAAATATCAAACACTACATGCTCAGCTGATTTCCGCTGGTTGCTTCTGATAAGTTTTTCGCTATAGATTCCTTTTGTATCAACAATAGTTTCATACTCATAAATATAATGATTCCCCGCTAAGAATACTACATTAAATTTCTGTTTGGGATTATTAAACCGCCGATGGTTTTTTTTCCATATTGAGTCCTCCTTTTGGATAGGTGGTTTGCTTTCTGCGTCTTTATTCTAAGATTTCGGTAGTGAGAATACCACCCAACAGACTCAGAATCACTCTCAGAATCCGAGAATTGTTTCCAGATACAAACAACTCAAATCGACTTAAAATTCCAGACTATTCGCATTCAGCAAGAAATACTTCATTCCCATGATGACAAAACCTTCATCATTTCTCCAAGGCTTTTTGCTGCCATTTACAATGACGATCTTCTTGAAAGAGTCCGGGATATTACGCAGAGAATTGAACTCCTGCGTCCGTTTTTCTTCCGAAGTCATGTCATATGCAACCTGGATATAGTATCTCTGGTTTCCTTGATTCACCACAAAGTCAACCTCCAACTGCTTGCGAACACGTTTGCCCTCTTTATCCTTATCGAAGATATCCACGACACCCACATCGACATTGTAGCCACGGATCAACAGCTCGTTATAAACAATGTTCTCCATGATATGAGTAGGCTCCTGCTGTCTGAAATTCAGACGTGCATTTCTCAGTCCCAGATCCGTAAAGTAGTATTTCAGATTTGCACCGATATACTTTCTGCCCTTAATATCGTATCGGCTTGCCTTGGAAATCAAAAAGGCATCTGTCAAATAGTCGATATGCTTGGAGATGGTTTTATTAGCATAAGTCATCTGACGCTCACTGGCAAAGGTATTGGCAATCTTTGAAGGGTTGGTCGGTGCGCCGATTGCAGATGCAAGCACATCAACCAGAATCCCAATCTCATCCACGTTCTGAATCTTATTTCTTTCAATAACATCCTTCAGATAGACATTTGCAAAGATGTTCTTCAGATAGTCCGCTTTCTGTCGTTCGCTCTGGAAACTTACGATCTGCGGCAATCCTCCGTAGATCATGTAGTCATCCCATGCATCATCATAATCGCCGTCATAGACAGAATAAAACTCTGCAAAGGAGAGAGGGTAGATTCTAATCTCATCACCTCTGCCACGGAATTCGGTCACAATGTCGCTGGACAGGAACTTGGAATTACTTCCGGTGACATACACATCAATATTGCTCATGCGGAGCAGGCTGTTCAGCACTTCCTCAAATTGTGACATAAACTGCACTTCATCAAGAAGCAGATAGTATTTGCCATCGTCTTTCATGGCATCTTTGATGTACTTGAAACACACCTTAGGATCTCTTAGTTCCTCATTTTCAATACCGTCCAATGCAATCTCAATAATATGATCAACATCAATGCCGTTCTCCAGTAAGTATCTCTTAAAGATGGTAAACAGCAAAAAGGATTTGCCACATCTACGAATGCCGGTAATCACCTTTATCATTCCATTATCTTTTCGCAGGGTCAGCTGCTGTAGGTAAGCGTCTCTTTTAATCTCCATCATTACGCTCCCCCTTTCCGTGCATCTGCACACTTTTTAGTAATGAGATCCTATCACAGAACGACCTGAATTTCAATATGTATTCCCATTTTATGTGTATCTACACACTTTTATGTAATGTTGATAAATATATTTTCAGATTTTTTTGATTGCAGGGGTGTCTATAATCGATTACTCCAATCGTTATTATAGGTAGACAACAAAAAGAAGATGGTTCCGATGTTTCATTAAATATGTTCGTTAGTCTTTTACGCAAAGGATTCTATCTTCTCTGCGCCCTAATGCTTTTCGGATTCAGTTCAACAAACTGGAATTTGACTAATTATTGTGTTTTAATGATTCTATAAACTACCCCCAATTGAGCAGGGTATGTTTCTTTAATCATTCCATTAAACCATATTGTAACGATATCTCCCACCTGAACATCTTCCGCTAAATTTTCTGCCGATACATAATACTCTCCATCATTCATCTGACAAAAGCCTTCAGCTGTACTCACATGCGTTACAAGAAGTTCTCCATCATCGATAATTTCTTTTACTTTTGCATTAAAATTGATAACCTCTATTGGAATAGACGTATCATCTTTTTCAATATCTCTAAATATGATTCGTTCGTCATCAATGACTACTATGAGCTGACCTTCAGAACTCCTTTGATAATGATATCCGCTTCCGAAATTTGATTGATTATTTTCAGATGGTAACTCTGTCCCTGCCACTGTTGACACAATTTCTCCATCCATTGTTCCACAACCAGGCATTGACGCTACATATCCTGTGTCTTTATATATAACACCATCAACCATAACACATGGAGGATATGAGCCAGTATCTGCTATTTGCTCATTTTGTACTACATCATCATTTTCTTTATTTTCTATTTCTACGGACACATTTCCAGACACAGGTTCTTTATTTTCTTGATTCGTTCCACATCCAGCCATTCCCAGCACCATACATAATACAAGCAGATAGATTACTTTTTTCATAATACATGCCTCCTTAACTTATATTTTTTAACTCTATAAACTGGAATTTAACTTTCCACTAAGTTTTCATCAATAAACTCAAAATATGGTTTCTTATTAACTTCAGTGTTATGTTCAAGATACCATTCAGCTGCATCCTTCAATCCATCTTCTAAAGTTGTAGTTTCCGAGAATATCTTGCCTTGACGAGACACATCCAAATAGTACTCATAGTTGTAAAAACTAAAATAATTTCTCTGTTCAATTTCCTCATAGACATTTACAAAAGTCGGCTTTTTTCCTAAACTCTCGTAACATTTTGTAACCCACTCTTTTATAGATACTGCTTCAGCATTACCAACATTTAAAATATGCTCCTCTGGTTTTTCCTTTATAATCACTTCCATCAACCTGCACAAATCTTTCACATGGAAAAATTGTAATTTCATATCTCCATCCTTTGGTAAATAGAATTTTCTATCTGCTAACGCACAATCAAATACAAACGCCTCTCTATAAACGTTATTCATAGGCCCATATAGGTATGGCGGTCTTAATATATACGCATCTTTCACTCTTTCAAGTAATGCCTTTTCAGCTGCTATTTTATCAGTTCCATATGTACCCCAAAAGATATTTGCGGCTTTTTCTGATTCTTCAAGAAATGGTTGAACTCCATACTCTGGATACACAGCACTTGAACTAATCATAATGTACTGTCCATAAGAACCTAATTCCTTAACAAAATCAATAATGTCTTTTTCGTTATAAGCTGTTATATCAGCCACAACATCAAAAGAGAGGTTTTTCAATATACCATTCAAATTATGTCTATCGCCTTCAATGAGTTTTACTCCCCGAACTTGTGACTTAGTATTTCTGTTAAGTACATATACTTCATAGCCCATATTCACAAAATATTCAGCTGCATACTTACTTACAAAAGTTGTTCCCCCTGTTACTAGTATCTTTTTCATAAATTCCTCCTTAGTTCTAAAAATACCGATTTGTTAACCTCTTTTTATCTCTTAAACCAATTCTATTATGTATCATATTTTATGTCAAACAAAACTCAATCTCAACCAAATAATCCCCTCCACACCAGAGCATATTTCGCTTGCTTCCGGTACAGAAGGGGATTTTGATTTAACTAAGTAACGTAATATAGATACCGGTCAGGATTGCCGTTGTGATAACGCCGCAGATATTCGCGCCGAGAGCATAATCCAGAATAAATGCTGCCGGATTTGCCTTTGCAGCAGCCTTCTGTGCAACCTTCGCCGTAGACGGCACACACGACACACCTGCGATGCCAACCGTCGGATTGAACTTTCCTTTCTTAAAGAAATATACAACATAGCCGCCAATGATGGAAACGGCTGCCGAAGAACCGGCGTCAAGCCCCATCGCACGCGCGATCGGATAGGTTGCAACCGTACCAAGCTCCGCAAAAAGCGCGATCGTCATACTGATAAATGGGTGTTCAAGCACATAACCGATATCACACAGGATACCGATTCCCATAAATACGAGACACGCGATCAATCCGTTACTGAACGTCAGGTTATAAATCGGCTGCAGGAAATTGATCTGCATGTATGTCATCAGCTCATCGGTCGTCGAAAGTAGCGGATCAATGATCAGGTTTCCGATCTGATTTTCACCGAAGAACAAAACGCCCGCATTGACCGCAGACATACCAAGTCCCATCGGCACCATGATGAGCGGCTCCAACGTTCCCTTCACGCCTAAATACACCAATAAGAATCCTAAAAAGATCAACACGACTCTCGCAATCGCAATCTGTGGTGACTGCGCAAACATTGTACCGATACCCTGGAAAAGATCTAAGATACTGCGCACAGAATACTTAAGGCTGCAATTAAAATTGCCACAATAATTCGCTTGTGATCTGCACATCGTCTCATACTTAACTCCTCGTTGGAACTCGTTTCTTCAATGGCAAATCATAGCGAATTATGTGGCAACTGTTAATTTCTATTTTACTTTTTTTAACCGTTTATGGTCTCTGACCAAGCGCTCCCTCTAATGTCAGTGTCTCACCGCTCATATACTTGAAATCCGGTGACGCAAGCTGTACACAGACACGTCCGATTTCCTTTTCTACATCCCCAAAATGTCCCATCGGCGGTGTGTGGACATTTGCCTTAAATGCATCCGGATATGCTTTCTCGAAATTCTCAAGCTGTGCAGTCCATGCAAGCGGACATACCACATTCGCATTGATGCCATCGGCAGCCCACTCGGTTGCTGCGACTCTCGTCAGTCCACGGATGCCTTCCTTCGCTGCAGCGTAAGCGCACTGTCCGAAGTTTCCGAACAAGCCTGCGCCCGATGCAAAATTGATCACGGAGCCCTTCGTCTCCTTCAGATATGGATAGCATGCTTTCATATAATAAAATGCTGCATACAATCCGGAATAAATCGCAAGGTCAAACTGTGCGGTTGTATGATCGGCGATCGTCACACCGGAAGCAGAAGCCTGCGCGTTGTTGATCAGTACATCAATTCTTCCAAATGTATCGATCGTCTGCTTTACAACATTTGCCACGACTGCCTCGTTGTCAGAGCCGGCGCTTACATCTGCCTGTACCGGAAGCACCTTCACGCCATATTTGCGTTCGATTTCTTCTTTTGCATCGTCAAGTTTCTGCACGTTCCGTCCGGTCAGGACAAGGTTTGCCCCTTCCTTCGCATAGGCAGTTGCGATTCCATATCCAATCGAACCGCAGCTTCCGTCGCTCAAAACCGCGCGTCCGCCACCTGTGATAATTGCTACTTTACCTTCTAAAAATCCCATGTCATAATCCCCTTTCGTATCATAATTCAGATATGTATATTGTACCAAAAAAACGCATGCTTCTCAATGAGGATACATGCGTTTTTTTCTCATTTTACTCGCGATTCTTCAGCACTTCGGCCGGTAGCATCTGCTTGATTTTCCGCACAAGTAAATGATTGATAATGAAATACAATACAAGTACACCTGCGAACATCGCCAGATACAGCCATGCCGGAAAGGACTTGTCGACACCACACGCAATGTTCGGCACGAACTGCGGCTCGTACGTCGCATCAAGCAGTACCTTCGCAAGCGGAATCGAAACAAGCGCACCGATCAAAACGATATAGAAGTTTCCATCCAGATACATCTTTTTCACTTCCTTGTTCCGGTAACCGAAGATCTTGATCAGCGCAATGCTGAACGAAGAACGATCGATCATAACCTTCATCATCAGGTACAGGACAATGGCAAAGATCAAGGCAGATACAGCACCGATCGTAATGATCATCGACCGCATCTGGTCGGAGAAGATTCCGGCTGCTTTCTTCACGTCGTCACGTGTCAGCGTCGAATACAGACGTCCACCCTCGACACCCAGATCATGATCTGCAAATACGACATTGTAATAATCCTCCTGCTCGCCGAACAGATCAAGTGCCTTATCATATGGAAGGAACACCATGAAGCTTGGGGCATACTGTGTCACTGCCTCAATCTCAAATGCGTAGATCTTTCCGTTTTCCTCATCCTTCAGGGTGATCACATCCCCCTTTTTCAATCCATATTTGTAAGAAATGGATGAGCTGATTGTTACCTTATCTGCAGAATCAGATAGTATCACATCAAAGAACGGATTGTTCTCCTTGATGCCAAGCACTGTTACATCGAAGTTATATCCATAGATTTCCTTCTTCAACGTCTTGGCATAAGCTTCATAGCCGCCATCCGGCACTTGTTCGGCTGGATATTTATAGGTATACATATATTCAAATTTCGTATCTGCGACATAATCGTCCTGTACAGCATGACAATATGTATAAATCTCCATGGACATTACCAAAAGCAGGATACTTACAAACATACCAAATACAACGGTAAGTGCCGTCCGTCTCTCACGCAGGATCTGACGGATACGGAACAACTTCATGAACTTCATGTTGCCGAGCTTCACATCCTTGCCCTTTGCGGCCTTCTGCTCATTTTTCAGAAGGATAAGCACCGGACGGGACAGGCGCTTACGGATAACCAGGCTCGTCACGATCAGACATATGATTGGCGGAATCACAACACCATATATGATTGTATATGGCAGTACCTGCACCGCTATATCCGGCAGAGAATAATAATTATATGCATCCTGCATCTGATACCACACGCCAATCCTTGTGTAAGCAAGTGCTGTTCCAATCGCACCTCCGATCAGGGAAATCAAAGTCGGAAGCAGGATATAATGCTTCATCAGATCCTTTCGCTTTACACCGAGTGCATAGAGGGCTCCGATCACGGCACTCTCCTGATCGATAGAATGTACCACGAATACAGAAAGTACATAAGCGATCAACACAAGGAGCAGAACGCCCGCGATCATTCCAATTGTCTTGTTCATCTCCACATCATCGCCCGCTGCATGGATACGCACATTGTCCTCTGCAGTTACAAAGGAAAGCAGGTTATCGGCATCGGCAGTGAAGATCTCATCAAGCATATCCTCTGTCTCATCCTTCAATTCCTGCACGCCATCCTGTACATCAGATGCACCGTCGGCTGCGTTCTGAAGAGCGGGGTTATTGTCTGTCAGCTCAGAAAGTCCTTCAGCAAGCTCCTTTGCACCGTCAGCAAGCTCATTAATTCCATCGCGAAATTCCTCTTCCCTGCCGAGCGTCCGGTCCCAATACTCCTGAAAATACACATCATCCACATCGTCGGATGAGAAGGAAAGCTTCTTTAACTCTGCCTTTAATTCATCATCGGTCATCGCATCATTTAACTTATATGCATAATAATATTCCTCAGACTTCGCGCTCTTGCCTTCCTTTTGTAGTGTCGTGTACGCCTCATCTGTCACAAATGCCAAGCCGAAATTCAGGCTGTCACAGCTTGTGTCACTGAGTGATTTCAATGGGCTGTCGTAATCCGGCACCGTGCCGATACCGCTTACTTTATATGTGCGGTCACCAAGAACAATTGTATCTCCCACGTGTATATCATTTTTCTCCGCATATTGCCGCTCAAGAACAAGCTCATCGTCTGCCTGTGCGAGCTTACCCGCGCAAATCGCAATCGTATTGATTTCGGTACGATTGCGGAATACTCGAATTGTCTTATCCCCATCGACAGCATAATCTAAGAAAAACATTTTCTCCAATGTAATTCCCTTATCCGTCAGTGCGTCCCACTCGCTCTCCTTCATCGGAACAAAGAGGGAAAACTGACCATCTTCGACGTTCTGCTTCTCCGCCTCGGTTGTTGTGCCACGCATAACCGTCTCTGCTGCTCCAACAACACTCACAACCATGTACATGCTGAGAATCAACAAAAATGCGAGTGCCAGATAACGCGGCAGGTTCTCTTTGAAATCTCTGAAAATTCTTTTGCGTAATACTTTCTGCATCTTACAAATCCTCCAATTCTGCTGCCGGCACCTTCGTTTCATTGTTATAATTTTTCTTGATCTGTCCGTCCTTCAGGACGATTACCTGATCAACCATATCCTTGATTGCGTTGTTATGTGTGACGATGATCATCGTTGTGCCATACTGCGCATTGATCTTCTCTAACAAAATGAGGATATCCCGGGAAGTTCTTGAATCCAGTGCTCCAGTTGGCTCATCGCAGAGCAGAAGCTTCGGATTCTTTGCGAGTGCACGCGCGATTGCCACCCGCTGCTGTTCTCCCCCAGATAACTGTGCCGGGAAGTTATTCATACGCGCTTCCAGTCCGACATGCGCAAGTACCTCCGATGGATTCATCGGATCTTTCGATAACTGCGATGCGATCTCGACATTCTCCAGCGCAGTCAGGTTCGGAATCAGATTATAAAACTGAAATACGAATCCGATATCCCGCCGTCTGTACGTCGCAAGCTGCTTCTTGTTATAATCTGAAACCGCTGTGCCATCCAGATACACCTCGCCCTCGGTCAGCCGATCCATACCACCAAGGATATTGAGCAGGGTGGTCTTACCTGCCCCCGACTGTCCGACGATGACGCAGATCTCGCCCTTCCCGATCTCAAAGGATGCATCCTTTAAGGCTTCAACCTTGACATCCCCGGTCTTATAGGTTTTGCTTACGTTCTTAAACTCTACATAACTCATTTGCGTCTTCCTTTCTGATTTATCTGTGATAATTGCAAAATAATCGATATACCTGAGTATAACATATCGTTCACATTCGATATATTAATTTCATTTGCATATAATGTATTGCAACCAAGAAATACTAAATGTTCCAATCTACAATCTCTCATGCTTCCGCAGCCGCTGCCAATTCGCCATCCCTGGCTCAGTGGCAGCTTGTTTGAACATCGTGTTCAAACACTGCTGTTTTATTTATGAAACATCAAGTATTTCTAAGTTGCAAACATATCATATGCTTCATGAAATTATATATCACAGGTGAACAATCATGTTATATCTCACTCATATCCAATTATATTTTGCAATTATCTATAACTAATATTACTTCCTCCAGCTTGCGATTCGGAGCAGTACTTCCTTGTCAAGTGGATATGGACAGAGCGCAAGCTTCGCTTTATTATCGGCTACAATGTCAACGACCTGACGGATGTTTTCTTCCGGCAGGATACCACAATCGCTCACCACCTGAAAGAAATCTGCGAATTCATCCACTGAAGCAAATCCAATTGCTGATAACAGATATTCCTGATCTGCTGCATCTGCCTCACGAATATATCCCGGCAGGAAATACCCGATTGCAATGCCATGCGGCACGCCAAGCTCATAGGTAATCGCATAGCTTAAACTGTGCGGAATTGTCGTTCCCGTCTGCGCGATCGCCATACCAGCAAGTGTCGATGCCAACAGGAAATTACTGTAATCCTTGTCTGTCATCTCACGCATGCCAAGCAGGGCATCCTTGCTTCGCGCCCAGACCTTTAGTCCCTGGTCAACAAACATCCGGCTGTAATCCGTTGCTGTGGTATTCAGATAGCTTTCGATCATATGACCAAGTGCGTCAATCGCTGTCTGTCCGATGATCTTCTTCGATGCAGTCTTCAGATATTTCGGATCCGCCAATGCAAGCACCGGAAATACACGGTGTGGCAACGACGCCTTTGTCCGCTTCGCATGGACGGTAAGCACTGCGACACCAGTCACCTCTGAGCCGGTTCCACAGGTCGTCGGAATCGTTACAACTGGGAGCGCCTTTGTATGCGCGACATTCTCATACAGATAATCCGCATCCTTCTCTGAGTTGGCAAGCATAATCGCAATCGCCTTTGCCGCATCCATTGGCGAACCGCCGCCAATCGCAATCACGAAGTCCACGCCATTTCTTTTTCCAAACTCGGTCGCTTTCATGACCGTTTCCACAGATGGATTTTCCTCGATCTCATCATACTGCACATGCTTCTTCCCATATGCATCGAGTGCTGCTTCCACATCTGCGAGTGCCCCATTCGCACGCGCAGAATACTTTCCTGTCACAATGAGCGCACAGCTTCCGTAACCTGCCAGCTCCTCCGCATGTGTTTTTACTGCATCTATCTCCTGATATACTTTTGTTGGTATATAATATTTCATATTCTGTCTCCAATCATCTGTCTTATTCCGAAGTCTCCTCGCAGCGCAGACTTCTAATAATATGTTATAATGGATATCCATATTTTTCAAGCGTTGCTTTGTGAATTGTTTGTGTTTTGCGCAACCAAAAAGACATGACATACATTTTGCGTGTATATCATGTCCTTCTTTTTACTCTAATAATCCTATCAGTGCATCATACACTTCTTTTGCGACTGCCAGCTTGTACATCAAACGGCTTGGCTGCTGTGGCAGCTCAATCGAATATGACTGAACCGAACCTTTCAAGTTTATCGCAAAATAAACTTGTCCCGGAACAGATGCATCTGCGTTATCCGGATCTGTATTTCCCATCGTTCCAGTGACACCAATTCCGATGTCCGCACCATACATGTTCGCGCAGGCGGTCGCCATGGCTTCCGCTGTCTCCTTCGAATACACCGTATACTTATGAATCACCTCTGCGGACACACCCTGCATGATTTTCGTCTCATTGCTATATGTAATGCTCGCCCCTTTGAAGATGGCAGATGCACCTTCTGTATCCGTGATCAACGATGCAATCTGTCCGGCAGTTGCACTCTCCATTGTTGTAATCGATATGTTCCGCTCGATCAACTGCTCTGTGAGATTCCGATAATCCTGCCGGATATCCTTCTCCACATATTTTTTCTT
>OGJV01001235.1_pt1 | contig 11208 bp, 10 predicted proteins | sample 1572271 | NCBI WGS metagenome assembly OGJV01 (sample SAMEA2582107, study PRJEB24529) | metagenome | biome: Human gut stool | place: China | collected 2011
TGGGGCTTTCCATGTATTTGGCTTGTTTGGGATTGGATGCGGGAACTCATTTCTTCGAAACCGTGTTCCGTCCGGAAGGGGCGTTGTGGGTTGGATTGGGATTTGCCATTACGGTGATTCCGGTGATTCTTGTAGCCCCGAAGCTCGTCACGCGCGACATGCTCCGGGAGATGGAGCCCGGCTCGGTGATGGTCGACGTGGCCATCGACCAGGGCGGCTGCTTCGAGACCTCGCGTCCCACGACGCACGAAGACCCCGTTTACTATGTCGACGGTATCCTCCATTATTGCGTGGCCAACATTCCCGGCGCCGTGCCCTATTCCTCGACGCTTGCGCTCACCAACGCCACGCTTCCCTACGTCGTCCAGCTCGCCGACAAGGGCTGGCGCCGTGCCTGCAAGGAAAACCGCGAACTGGAACTGGGGCTCAACATCGTGCAGGGCAAAGTGGTCTACCGGCCCGTCGCCGAGGCCTGGGGGCTTCCCTGCGAGCCGCTGGCGCTGTAACGCCGTCGCCGGCTTTCCTGCCCGCAGCGGGTTCTCTTGCGGAGATGCCGACTTGGCGTTTACGCCGAATAAAAAGCGGGTGGTCTGTATTCCACCCGCTTTTTTCGTATATTTGGACGATGATCCGGAAATTGCTGCTCATACTCCGCTTTTATTATTCGGCCATGTTCTTTTTTTGCATGGCCGTGAGCATCGGGTTGGCATGGGTGGTCTCGCGCCACGGCCCGACAATCGTCCCGTGGTGCCTGTTGGGCAAGGCGGCGGTCTATCCGCTTTATCTCTATGTCTGGATCGTCCAGCGTTACGGTGACGAGTTTTTCTACTACCGCAACCTCGGCGTGCGGCGCCGCGAACTGCTGGGCGTGAGTTGCGGCGTGGACTTTATCCTGTGTTATGTGTTATTGAAACTGACGGCCGCCTTCCTTTATGAACCCCTCTGAGAAACATATCCTCGAGATCGACTCCGTGGAGTTGTCGTTCGGCGACCGGCGCATCCTTTCGGGAGTGTACCTCGCCGTTGAAACGGGCGGCGTTACGGCGGTGCTCGGCCGCAACGGGTGCGGCAAGAGCTGCCTGATGAAGATACTGTGCGGTTCGCTGCGGGCGGATTTCCGGTCGATGCGCATCGACGGGGTGTGGCATGACCGTTTTCGGGCCGACGAGGTGCGCTACCTCGCGCAGCAGGGATTTATCCCGGGCTGGCTGACCGTCGACCGGGCACTGCGCGACTTCGGGTTGCCGTGGGATGACCTGCTGGCATGGTTCCCGTTGTTCGGCAAACTGCGCGGTACGAAGATCCGCGCCCTGTCGGGCGGCGAGCGGCGTATTCTGGAATCCTACCTGATCCTGCGCAGTCCGACGCAATTCGTCATGCTCGACGAACCTTTTTCGCAGGTCGCCCCGCTGCACGTGTCGACGCTCAAGGCGCTGATCCGGCAGGAAAAATCCTCGAAAGGCATTCTCGTGACCGACCATATGCACCGCCATGTGACGGATATCACCGACCGCCTCTACGTGCTGGCCGACGGCCAGACCCACCTCACCCGCGGCGAAGAGGATTTGGTGCGCTGCGGATACCTCGCACGCCTGTAAATGTTTTTTCCGGGACGGGACTTATCCCGTGATCCATTTTTTGAACTCCGCAGCCCGGTTTTTGCTCAGGAATACGGGCTCGGGCGTCTCGGTATCCATCGAAACCAGCAGGCGGCTGTTCGACCATACGACGATGCTCGTGATGTGCTCCCTGGCGACGACGTATTGTTTGTTGACCCGGCAGAATGCCCGGGGATCCATGTCGTCGCAGATGCTCTCCAGCGTCCTGTTGTAGGCATAGTTGCTGCCATCGGCGAGGTATACCCTCGACGTCTCCTTGGTCGAATAGAAAAAGGCGATTTTCTCCGTCGGGATCGGCAGCAGTTTGTCCTTGTAGGCCACCAGAATGTTCCTGCGGGAATTCGTCCGCTGGCAGGAAATCATTTCATACAACTTCTCGATATCCGGGAGTACCTGCGGCCGGCTGAGCTTCCGGTATTTTTCCAGTGCGCGTTTCACCTCGTCGATGGCGAGCGGTTTGAGCAGATAGTCCACGGCGTTGACCCTGAAGGCATGGATGGCTACTCGTCGTAGGCGGTCGTGAAGATCACGGGCGCCTCGACGGCCGTCCGCTTGAATATCTCGAAAGCCGAACCGTCGGACAGATGGATGTCCATGAAAATCAGATCCGGGGCGGGGTTCTTTTCCAGCCATGCGACGCTTTGCATGACACTCTCCGTCGTGCCCGCTATCCGGATGTCCGGGGCCGATTCCGCGAGGATGCTCCTCAGGTCGTCGAGGGCCCCCATTTCGTCTTCTATGATCAGTACCCTCATCGCGTATGCTTTATGTTCATCTTGACCATCGGCAGGAAGACCCGGAATACTCCGTCACCCCCCCCCTCGGCTTTCTCGATGCGTATTTCCTTACCCAGCAGCAGCCTGTACCTGTTGCTCAGGTTGGTCAGCCCTATGCCGTTCGATTCGGGCGGCGTGAGCTTCGGATAGACCGGGTTGGCGATCACCAGTTCATTGTTATCGTTGAACGAGATCGTGATCCGCATGTGGTGTTCGCTGTCGATGATATTGTGTTTGACGATATTTTCGAACAGCGGCAGCAGTGAGAGGCTGGGCATGCGCATGTTCAGCGCCTGCTGCGGGATGTCGACCTCGCAGGTGTAGCTTTTGGCGAAGCGCACGTCCATCAGTTGCTTGTACGAATTTATGAAATTCAGCTCCTCGCCCAGGGTCGTCAGCGACGATTCCTTGAAGCGGATGATGTACCGGAATATCCCCGACAGGTTGCCGATGTATTCGAGGCTTTCCTGTTTCTTGTCGCCGCGTACGAGCGACGAGAGGTTGCTCAGTGCATTGAAAAAGAAATGGGGGCTTATCTGGTTGGCAATGGCGTTGTACTGGCTGCTGAGGTTCTCTATCCGGAGCATCTCGATCTCTTTTTCATGCCGGCGTTCCTTGTTGATCATCAGTACGATGCTGCCGATCAGCAGGCATATCGTATAGGTGATGATCAGATACCCGACCTCGTCGTAGCCCAGCGTGAGCCACGGCTTTTCGGACTGCAGCGTGATGACCAGCATGGCCGTGAGGATGACTCCCGCGATGACGAGTGTGCCCATCAGGCACCGCACCAGGAAGGGGAACCGCCTGCTCAGGAATATTTCCAGCAGCAGGATGGTCGCCAGCCACAGGACGCAGAACCAGACGACCGATACGGTCGCCCGTTTCGACCACCAGGTGACTGTTACCAGCGTATTCCAGTATTGGCTCAGTTGGATCAGGAAAGCCGTCATCGGGACGGCCCACCGTGAACGCACAGCCTGTTCGAGATAGCCCATGTGTTTTCGTGTGTGTGAAGAAGGGGTGACGTTGCAGGCAAAAATAGTAAAAAAATATCACATTGTGTCATTCCCGTTCATCGCCTTGTTTTTCCCGATTATCGGCCTTATTCGCCTTTTTGGCGTGGTATGAGAACTTTATGGACGATTCGTAGCGATATTTACAAAAACTGATTTGTTCGTTTTACAGCCTTTCCTGGCAATCTTTTTTCGGGCTGTATGGGCTTTGAATCAGTAGGTTAATGAACTTTTGCAGCAAATTTTTCTAAACATTTTCAGCTATGAAGAAAAAACTACTTTTCTCAGCTTTTTTTGTCCTCGGGGCCGCTTTTGCAGGTTGCTCGGATGACGAAAAACCCGTGGATCCCGTTGCTTTGGCCGCACCCGTCCTGGCGGAAGACGCCGTAACGCAGGTATCGGTCGCCGTGACCTGGGATGCCGTGGAGAACGCCGCGTCCTACGCCTGTACGCTCGACGGCGCCGCAGGGACGATCGTGACGCAACCGTCGGTGCGCTTCGACGGACTGGAGCCCGGTCGCAGTTATACCGTCGAAGTAAAGGCCGTCGCGGGGCAGGAGCAGTACCTGGATTCGGAGTGCGCACGAATCACCCTGACGACCCTGCCGGCCACACAGCTGGCGGCCCCTGTCCTCTCGGCGGGCGACGCCACGGAGAATTCCGCGACAGTCGTGTGGGAAGCCGTTCCCGATGCGGCATCCTATGTATATACGGTCGATGGCGGTGAGGAGCTGACCGTTACGGGGTTGTCTGCAGTCGTGACCGGGCTGGAATCCGGTATGCCGGCTACCGTGCGTGTGAAAGCCGTTTCCGGACAGGTGCAGTTCCTCGATTCCGAATTCGCCGAGCTGACGGTCGCTGCTGCCCTGGAACAGAACCCCTTTACGCTTTCGGTTGCCCAGGCCGGGATGAACAGCATTTCCGGATCCGTATCTCCCAAAAGCAAGACGCGAACCTACTACTGCGGTTATGCCCTGAAGTCCGACTTCGACAAATACGCTTCGACGGAGGAATTTATCGGGTCGGTGCGCCGCAAGCTCAGCGCTTCGGCCCTGATCGCGGGCGTCAGCTTCGAGGAGTATCTTGCCGCCCAACTCGTACAGGGTGACCACCCCTTCGAATTTACCGGGCTGAAACCCGAAACCGACTATGTCGTCTATGCAGTAGGGTGGTACGCCCCGGGCGACCTGCTCACGACCGTCCTCGTGTCGGCGCCCGCCACGACCCTTCCCGATGCGTCGGGCGAAGTGACGGTAACGTTCGAGAATGTCGCGTCCGACGGGTTTGATGTCGTCTGTACGCCCGATGCCGCCATCGAGAAATATTACGTCCATGTCACAAAGACCTCTTCGTTGGCTATGGAGGTATTGATGGCCGGGGGACTGGAGGCGTTCAAGAAGGAGGTGATGCCCGCCAAGGGCGAGTATACCGGGCCGCAGACCATCCGTAAGACCGGGCTGGCAGCCGGAACCTCCTATTCGGTCTGTGTGTTGGGGATCAGCAAGAGCGGCTCCGATTTCTGGATCGAGAAGACACAGAAGACCGAAAAGGCCGAATAAAAGATCACGTAAGAATTTCATAACCGATAAATACGAACAACAATGAAAAAGATCAGCAGAATTTTAATGTGTGCTTCCCTGTTGCTGGGTTTTGCCGCTTGCAGCGATTCCGATTCCGGTGACGACGGGGATAACAACGGGACGCAGCTCGCCGCACCCGTCCTCGCCCAGAGTTCGGTCGAGGAGACCGCTTTCACAGTGACGTGGCAGGCCGTCGAGCATGCAAATGTATATGCCTATTCGCTCGATGGCGGCGCTGAAGCGACCACGTCCGAAACCTCCGCCCGTTTGAGCGGCCTGAATCCGGGAACGGAGTATACGGTCACCGTCAAGGCGCTCTCCTCCGACTCGAAGTATACCGCATCCGACGCAGCCCAGATCAAGGTGACCACGCTCGCAGAGGATACTTCCGGAATGATTCAGTCAGCCGAGTTCGACGCACTTGTCGGTTCATGGGCCGGCAAGCAGAGCGTCAAATACGCTACGGGATTTGATCCTGCTACGGGCGGGTTTTTCTTCACGACCGAGGAGTGGACATTCGATGTCGAAATCATGGCACAGGTCGGCTCGCGGAAATACCGCAAGGAGAACTATCTCATCTGCCTTGGCCTCGGGGACTTCGAGAAAGAGGGCAGTGCCCGAACCTACGAACAGCTGATCGAAGAGGGCTTTTCCGTAGCCCGGGCTCTCGAAGGCTTCGGCCCCAAGTGGTTTCTCAAACTCCTGGAGGACGGATCGATCGTCGTCGAAGCTACTACCAAGTTCAATGTCCTGAGCTGGTTCACCACCGATGAGCTTGGCCCGGTCTACCTGCTCGGCGGTGCCGATGACAAGGCTTTCTCCGATTGCGAATGCGAACTTCCCGTCACGGTCGCCGGCGACGAACTGCGTGTGGGGTCGACCGTGATCGCCGAGAAAACCTGGACACCGTCGCTGTTCCAGTGGCATCCCAAGCAGGGCGCTTATGCGCGCTACTGCCTCGGTGTGTCCGACATCGTGCTGACGCGTAAGAAATAAGCCTTCATCCGGCTGCTTCAAGGCCCGTGTCCCCGACACGGGCTTTTTTGATGCCCGGGCATTTCCAAATAAATCCGGCATCGCCCCGGCTTGCATTATCTTTAACCTTGTTTTAGACAGGCGGCGCCTCGGCAAAATGCAAGTAAACTTGCTTTTGCCCTCGGCTTGCACTATCTTTGCAACCTAAATAATCAAGGTATGGCAGGTTCGAACTTTGTAGATTACGTGAAGATATTTGCCCGTTCGGGACACGGAGGGGCCGGCTCGGCGCATTTCCGCCGTGAAAAATTCGTGGCTTTCGGCGGCCCCGACGGCGGTGACGGCGGCAAGGGCGGCAGCATCGTCCTGCAGGGCGACAGCCAGTACTGGACGCTTATCCACCTCAAATACCAGCGCCACCAGTTCGCCGAGGACGGCGAGGGCGGGTCGGGTGCCCGTTCGTCGGGCAAAGATGCGCGCGACATCGTCATCCCCGTGCCGCTGGGCACGGTCGCCCGGCGTGTGGTTGAACAGGAGGACGGCACCACGCTCACCGAAGATGTCGGCGAGGTGACGGCCGACGGCGAACAGCTCGTACTGCTCAAAGGCGGTCGGGGCGGCCTCGGAAACTGGCATTTCAAGAGCGCCACGAACCAGACGCCGCGCTATGCGCAGCCGGGCGAGGAGGGCGACGAAGGCACCTTCATCCTCGAACTGAAGGTCTTGGCCGACGTCGGGCTGGTCGGGTTCCCCAATGCGGGCAAGAGCACCTTGCTCTCGGTGGTCTCGGCTGCCAAACCCAAGATCGCCAACTATGCTTTCACCACGCTCGAACCCAACCTGGGCATCGTCGAGGTACGCGACCACAAGTCGTTCGTCATGGCCGACATTCCGGGTATCATCGAGGGGGCGCACGAGGGCCGCGGCCTGGGCACACGCTTCCTGCGCCATATCGAGCGCAACTCGGTGCTGCTGTTCATGATCCCGGCCGACAGCGACGACCTCAAACGCGATTATGCGGTTTTGCTGGGCGAGCTTACGCAGTACAACCCCGAACTGCTCGACAAGCAGCGGCTGCTGGCCATCACCAAATGCGACATGCTGGACGACGGACTGATCGAAGAGATGAAATCCCACCTGCCCGAAGGCGTCCCGTCGGTGTTTATCTCGTCGGTTTCGGGGCTGAATATCCCCCGCTTGAAGGACATGCTGTGGGACGCGCTGCAACAGTAGAGAAATCCACCTCGCGGTTGGCGATGCGGAGCGTGTATTTCCCGTTGAAATAGTCGATTATCCCATATACGGAGCCTGTGCCCTGCGGTACGGGCTCCGTGGCATAGGTGCACGTACCTGCCGTGCGGACGATGAATTCCCGTCCCGTGTGATCCGCGATCCGCCGTTCGGTCGTCGCGGGGCGTCCGGTCTCGGGATCGGGGTCGCACCAGTTGCCCTGCTGCACGAACCGTACCCCTTCGAAATGCACGTAGGTGTCGGTATGCCGCATGTCTACCTCCCCGAACGTGAACGTCCGAGGCCGTAGGGGCCTGGTTTCCGCCTGCTTCCGCCGCAGGTACAGCGCCGCCTCCGCCTGGGGTATCCTCCCCGGCCCGGCATATTCGTCCGTGGGGCGCGTGCCGAGCATTACCTTGCCGCCGTAGTCGCACAGGAACAGCCCGTTGCAATGGATCGTGACCGCCGTGCCGACCGGGTAGTCGACGTAGAGTTCCGTGGCGTCCACGGCTATCGAAATCCCGCCGCTCGTGTCTTCGACGACCAGCGTTTTGTAGAATTCTCCGTAGAGGTCGTTGCCCGTCACCACGCCTTCGATCGTGATGTCCTCCGTGACGGCGGCCTGTGCTCCCGTGCAACGCGATTTGAGCGCAGCGATCGTGACCGTCCCCTGCGGCGTGTCGTCGTCGAATTCCAGCCCCGACGCCTTGTCGCACCCGGCGAGGGCCGTCAGCGCCAGCACGACGGACACGGCCGTGCGGAGTGCCGTGCGGGATATCGCCGGGAGCCGGTTAACGGGTCCAATCGTTTTCATCGCGCAGTTTGAGAATGTAACGCCCTTCCCCGGTGGCGTCGTATTGCAGGATTCCCGTGAGCGTACAGCGGCCGACGGGTACCTCGTCGTCCGCAAACCGGGCGTAGCTGCGTACATAGGTGTAGACCGCCGCGCCTGTGTCGTCCGTGAAACGCTTGTATCCGGCCCATGTCCCGGGCGTAAGGTCTTCCGGGGTGTAGCTTAGCGCCCCGATCCGTACCAGCGTGCCGCATCGCTCCGGCGTCAGTTCGCCGGGCGACAGCAGGGTAGGGGCAATGGGTTCCAGCGCCTCCCCGTTGCGGGTCACCGCTGCGTCCAGCGCCGCTTTCGACCCTATGTAATCGGTCGCGAAACCGCTTCCTGCGGCGGGCATCCGCCCGGCCTGCAATACCCCGTGGCTTTCGCCCAGCGCCAGGCCCCTGAGCCTGAGCGTGACCTGGCAGCCCTCCGGGAAATCGTTGTGCAGGTGGTCTATGCCCGCCATGACCTCTATCCCCGCTCCGTCCTCTTCGATGCAGAACGTGCGGTAGAAATTCTCGTCGTAATCGCTGGTGGTTACGCGCCCCGACACCACGATGTCCCCCGTGACGGGGAAGGTCGTCCCGGCGAATTTCTCACGCAGCTGCCGGATGGTCGCCGTGACGGGCTCGGGCGTGGCGTCGTCGCCGCGTTCCCCGAACCGGGAGTCGTAACACCCCGCCGCGAGCAGGGCCACGCAGAGCAGCGGCAACAGTCGCATAGGGTTATTGTTCGATGCGTGAATCCTTCAGACCGAGGAAATAGAGGATGCCGTCCAAGCCGATGGTCGAGATGGACTGCCGTGCCGTGGCCTTCACCTTGGGTTTGGCATGGAATGCGATGCCCAGGCCCGCGAGGTTGAGCATCGGCAGGTCGTTGGCGCCGTCGCCGACTGCCACCGACTGGGCGATGTTGATCTCCTCGAACTGGCACAGCAGGCGCAGCAGTTCGGCCTTGCGGCGCCCGTCGACCACCTCGCCGACATAGCGCCCCGTGAGCTTGCCCTGCTCGATCTCCAGCTCGTTGGCATATACGTAGTCGAATCCGTATTTCTGGCGCAGGTAGTTGCCGAAATAGGTGAACCCGCCCGAGAGGATCGCCGTTTTATAGCCCACACGCTTGAGGATCGTCATCATGCGCTCCAGCCCTTCGGTGATGGGCAGGTTACGGGCTATTTCCTCCATGACCGAGACGTCGAGCCCTTTGAGCAGCGCCACGCGCTCGGTGAAACTCTCGCGGAAGTCGATCTCGCCCCGCATCGCGCGCGCCGTGATCTCGCGCACCGCATCGCCCACGCCGGCACGCTCGGCCAGTTCGTCGATCACCTCGGTCTCGATCAGCGTCGAATCCATGTCGAAGCAGATCAGGCGGCGGCTGCGGCGGTAGATGTCGTCTTTCTGGAACGAAACGTCGAGCCCGATCTCCGACAGATTCATGAACCCCTCCTGCATCGTGCTGCGCTCCTCGTCGGTGAGCGACCCGCGCACCGAAAGTTCGATGCACGATTTGGCCGCACGGTCGTCCTCGCTGAGCGGGATGCGGCCCGTCAGGCGCTTTATGGCGTCGATATTCAGCCCGTGCTGTGCCACCACGCGTGTCACTTCGGCGATATGGCGTGCCGTGACCGTACGTCCCAGGAGGGTGATGATGTAGCGGTTCTTGCCCTGCCGGCCGACCCAGTTGTCGTAGTTCTGTTCCGAAATGGGAGTGAAACGGATCATCACTCCCAGCTCCGATGCCTTGAACAACAGCTCCTTCATGATGTTGCCCGATTTGTCCGACGTAGTCCGGAACAGGATGCCCAGCGTCAGCGACTGGTGGATGTTGGCCTGGCCGATGTCGAGGATGAAGGCGTCGTAGCGTGCGAGTATTTCGGTGAGCGAAGAGGTCATGCCCGGCTTGTCTTCGCCGGATATATTTATCTGGATGATTTCGACGTTGTTTTGCATCTTGTAGCGTTTTTCCTTTTTTCTTTTCCGTAAATTCGTAGACAAAGTTAGTAAACTTCTCTTTTTTTTGGTTATTTTTGCAGACAAACTTTATTTCTGGTATATGTGGCCTCTTTTTTTAGGAACCGATACGCCCGCGCCGCTGATGCTGCCCGACAGTGTGCAGAAAGCCAATTTTGCGGAAACCGTCCATAAAATTGCGAACCTCGATTTCGAGACCGTATTGCAAAACCTCCTGTCCGAGTCGGTCTGGATACTGCTGAAAATAGCCCTCGCGCTGGCGATCTATTTCATCGGCCGTTGGATACTGCGCCGCATCGTCAGGCTGCTCGACCTGGCGCTGGAGCACCGCCGTGTCGATATTTCGCTGCGGTCGTTCATGCGCAACACCGTGCGCGTGATCTTCACGCTGCTGCTGGTGCTGATCGTCGTCTCGACGCTGGGCGTCAACGTCACATCGCTCATCGCCGTCTTCTCCGCCGCCACGCTGGCCATCGGTATGGCCCTGAGCGGTACGGCGCAGAACTTCGCGGGCGGCGTGATGATCCTGTTGATGAAGCCCTACCGTGTCGGCGACTACATCTCGGCACAGGGACAGTCGGGCACCGTGCGCGAGATCAAACTCTTCTCGACGGTCATCACTACGGCCGACAACCAGACAATTTACATTCCGAACAACTCGATTGCCACGGCCATCATCGATAATTTTTCTACGTCCGATACCCGCCGTGTGGACTGGACGATCGGTATTTCCTATGGCGACGACGTGGATGCGGCGCGTGCGGCGATCCTCGCCATCCTTGCCGCCGACAGCCGCGTGCTGGGCGATCCTGCGCCCGTGGTGTGGGTCGCAGCCCTCGCCGACAGCTCGGTCAACCTTTCGGCACGCGCCTGGGTGAAGAACGCCGATTACTGGAACGTGTTCTTCGAAAACAACGAGAAATTCTACAAACAGCTGCCTGAAAAGGGGATCAACTTCCCCTTCCCGCAGATGGATGTGCATGTGAAAAACAATTAATCTGCCTATAAAATGAAAAAATTGCTTATCATGGCCGTGGCGGCATGCTGCCTGGCGGCTTGCAACAAGGAACTCGGCCCCGAGTATAAGGTTGCGCCCGTGATTTCGGGAGTCACTTTCAGTCCGCAGGAAGTCCATGCCGGTGAAAATGTCCATGTTGTCCCGTCCTGAAAAAGGTTTACAGAAAAGAGTAAATCTTATGCAGCAAACAAC
>OGJV01001246.1_pt1 | contig 11102 bp, 15 predicted proteins | sample 1572271 | NCBI WGS metagenome assembly OGJV01 (sample SAMEA2582107, study PRJEB24529) | metagenome | biome: Human gut stool | place: China | collected 2011
CTAATGTAAATTGCATGTCCCTAGGCAACAAGCTTGTAATAATGCGACTACCATCAAGTGGTGGTATGGGCATCATATTAAGGATAGCAAAGTTAATATTATATACAACAATCAGTGTCAATACTAACTCTAATGATTCATTTGTCAACAAGCCGTAGTTTCCAAGGAAACTAAGTGCTAAGTAACCTAAAAAAGCCATCAATACATTAGACGCCGGTCCCGCAATAGATACTAAGGTATAGTCTGTACGAGGATCACGGAAGTTAGACGTATCAACCATTACAGGCTTAGCCCATCCAAACCCACCGATAAGGAAGGCTATAGAGCCGATTAAATCAAGATGTGCCATGGGATTCAATGTCAAGCGACCCATGGAGCGCGGCGTAGAGTCGCCGAGCATATCTGCTACCTTGGCATGAGCAAATTCATGTCCTGCAGCTGCGATGATAAGCGCCGGAATAGACGCTAAAATCATCGTTAAACTAATACCAGAAAATAACATAAAACTCCTTTATTGTTTAGCTTCCCATGCGGTGTAGCCGTCTTGAATGCAGCGAAGGGCATTCAATGTACGTGGATAGCCGATGTACGGCACGCATTGAGATGCGATGTTAATCAAATATTGTTTACTGTTGCCTACGTTCAAGTTGCCTTCTACGTGAGCCTTTAATTGAGGTTCACATCCACCTTGAGCTGCCAGGAAACAGAAGGTAATCATTTCACGGTGAGCTACACTCAAGCCTTTACGTGTGTAGTAGTCGCCGAACATATTAGCAAGCCATTTTTTGATGTGACGTGTATCTTCAGGGCCTTCTTCGTAAGAATGACGCACAGATTTACCAAAGATTTCCACCTGTTTTTCTACGCCCTTTTCAAGACGAGATGCAGCAGTAATTGTACTGCGAGATGGATCCGCAACAGTTTCCCCACGATAGTCAAAAATCTTATTTGTAACCTTAAAGAATGGACGCACACGACCAATGCCAAGATATGGCACAGCTTGATAAAGGAGCTCTATTACTTCATCGGGAATCAAGCCAAAGTTAAGTGCTGCCGGTAGCATCAACGCATATTCATCAACAGCAGATGCCCCTACTAATGTAGCAAGGATAGCCAAGAAGCGATCCTTGGCAGGCACATTACGCCCCTCTTCGGTGATAACTTCATCGAACGCAAAATTATCAAATAAAACTTCAAACTCAGGGTCAATATAACCTGCAGGGGCCGCAATATCAGGGAACATGCGCTCCGTATAGGCTTGAGCAAATTCAGATTTAGACATAGGAAACCTCCATAAACAACACTGGTGAAAGCCCAAAAGGAGCTTTCACCAGCAATAGTTATGTAATTATTACAGCTTGCGCCATCAAATTATAAAGCTGGGAAAGAGAAGTCAGTACCGTATACTTCTTTCCAAGCAGCCAAGAACATGTTGTATTCATTAGAACCAGGAGTGATTTGGTACGCTTGACCATCTGGAGAGAAACGATATACAGTATGCAAGCTTGGATGAACAATATATTTGAATAATGTAGCTTCGCCATATTGATTGTTATGCATGTTCACTACATTGATGCCGAATACATAGTTACGGCTACTATCGATACCACTGAATTGGGATGCTTTATCAAAGAAGTATGTTTCAGAACCATTTGCACTGTTTGGAACCTCTGGATAGTTAGCTAAACCATTCCAGTTTGCTGCATTAGCAACACCACCAACTAATAATGTACCGGCTAATACAAATGCACCTAATAAATTTTTATTCATAATGCTCTCCTTTTGCCTGAACGGCATCTCACGAACAGGTCATATCTCACATGACCTCAGTACAATACGTTATATGTATAGTATATCACATTTTATGAAAATATTAGATATATTAAATTACAGAATGTATGCATATGAGATCTTACTAGAGTACGCTACATTAGCGCTTAAGCTTCTCTGCTGTTCTAGCATTAGCGTTATCGATTGCTTCTAACAATTTGTTAAGCAACATGCGCAATTGACGCGTTTCTTCTACGTCGAAAATCGGACCTGCAGATTCAGACAAGCGGCGCGGTACATGAACAGCTTCGTCACGTAATGCTTTACCAGTATCAGTAAGGGTTACCATAACGACACGTTCATCTTGACGACTACGCTTACGCTTTAAGAATGCTTTAGCTTCTAATTTCTTTAAAAGTGGTGTTAATGTACCAGAATCAAGGCGCAGTACTTGGCCTAGTTCTTTAACGGACAAATCACCATATTGCCACAATGCCATCATTACGATGTATTGAGTATATGTCAAATTTAACGGATCTAAGTGACTGCGATATGCATTAACAATTTCCTTCGCCACTACATAAAGTGGGAAGCTCAATTGGTTTTCTAATTTCATGTACTCTGCATCAGGTACGTCTTCTTTATGTTTGTAACCTTCGAGTACGCCAATTTCTGCCATATTCTACCTCCATATGCACACAATAATCTACAAATTAATTGTACACAATTCTACAGCAAGCAGTCAACGTAAAAAACCTACTTTGTTCAGATATTTTTAAATTTGTCAATTAATTAATATATTTTTTCTTTTTTATTAAGAAAATGAGTGCATCTATAGAATTTATGGGCAGAAATCACACCATAAAACTGTGAACCTATTAATAAAATTTTTTTATATTAGAATTCAATACCACATGCGGACATCGCTTCTTCAAGACATTTAGCATATCCCTACTAGAGATCTTTCTAAAACTCATTCTAAATTTCTTTCTAGATCTATGTCCTGTAGTATAATAAAAGAAACTCTATATCAGATTCCATTTGTCACAGGAGGCCCTCATGAATACCTTAGAATGTATTAAAACTCGTCATAGTACACGTAAATTTAAAGCTGATCAATTATCTCGAGAACTTATCGATCAAGTCCTCGATGCTGGCCGCCGTGCTCCATCTGGCGGTAATACACAATTGACACATTTTATGGTCATTACAAACCAGGATGTGCTCAAAGAGCTCGTAACACTCGTTCAAGAGGAATACGGCAAAATGCCGATTACAGAAAATACATTACCTTACATGGTGAATATCATCAAAATGTCCGCAGAAGGCAAGTTTGTATTTAACTATGGCGCGCCTGTACTTATCGTATTGGCTAGCAAACCAAGTTATGCCAACAACTTTGCTGACGTGTCATGTGCAATGCAAAACATGATGCTTGCTTGCAACGAGCTCGACCTTGGCAGCTGCTGGGTAAACCAAATCCGTCACCTCCAAGACAACGAACGCATCCAAGCTAAAATGCGTGAGCTAGGCCTTGGAGAAGACGAAAAAGTCTACGCTAGCTTGGCTATCGGCTATCCAGACTTACCAAACGGCCTTAACCGCCGTGAAATCGAGCCAAAAGGCTACAAAGTGACATATGTAGATTAATGTAACATCAAGAGCTTCGCATATACACAATAAAGCAAAATAAAAGCGCTATCAATTCCACTACTCATACAGAGTTGTTATCAGAATTGATAGCGCTATTTTATTGATTATATTACGTTTTAGCTCATGACATCTTAGCAATCAGATCAGTGGATGAATTTTAATTACTCTTCAAATACGCGTTTACGAGCGGCTTTTACAAGAACGATATCTGCTGCTTCTACAGCAATATCACTGCCTACACCGCCCATGGCGATGCCTACATCAGATTTCTTAAGGGCTGGCGCATCGTTCATATATCTTGATAATCAAATGGATTTTTATATAGAAGATATTTTAATGTTCTACAACCTATGCGCTAGCCCCATAATGGTGCGTTAAAATAACTATTTATCATAATTAAAAATAAAACATAGTCGACTTTTAGTCATACATGGTATGATAAAAAAGACATTTTGTAGAAAGGATGTGTGATGATGTCGATCTTCTCTCCAGCTCCTCATATCGAACGATTACCAGAGGGGCAAATCGATTCCACCTACAAACGTCTTCGCAAAGAAGTCTTTGCAGGTACTTTTATTGGTTATGCTACATTCTATTTGATCCGCCAAAACTTTAGTTTGGCTGTTCCGTACATGATTGCTGAGTACGGCTACACTAAAGCGGATCTTGGTATTGTCATGACCCTCTTATCCGTAGCGTACGGTGTAAGTAAATTTGTCATGGGTAATGCGTCTGACCGCTCTAACCCAAAATACTTCTCCACAGTAGGTCTATTGCTCAGTGCTTTAGTTATGTTATTATTCGGCACCTTACCTGGTGTTTTAAGCAGTATTCCTATCATGTGCGTGCTCGCCTTCTTAAATGGTTGGTTCCAAGGTATGGGCTATCCTCCATATGCGAAAAATATGGTAACTTGGTTCTCCCGTTCTGAACGCGGTGCTTGGTGGTCCTGGTGGAACGTATCCCACAACCTTGGTGGCGGTATCATCGCACCCCTTGCTACGTTAGGTATCTATCTATTTGGTACATGGCATAGTATTTTCTTCTTCCCTGCTCTTATTTCTATCGTGTTAGCTGTGGTTACATTCTTCTTGTTGAAAGATACACCTCAATCCTGTGGCTTGCCACCTATCGAAGAATACAAACATGAAGTCGTTCATACACATACAGAAAATGAAGAAAAAAGTACTTTCAAAGAAATCTTCTACAAATATATTTTGCATAACAAATACTTATGGTATCTTGCAATTGCAAATATCTTTGTATACTTCATCCGTTACGGCGTAGTTAGCTAGGCACCGACCTATTTAACCGCTGTGAAAGGTTTCACAAAAGAAGGTTCCCGTTGGGCTTACTTCTTATACGAATGGGCTGGTATTCCAGGCATGCTCGTAAGCGGCTACTTGAGTGACCGTGTATTCCGCGGCCGCCGTGCTCCAGCTACGATCTGCTTCATGCTATTCGTTATCTTGGCAATCCTCGTTTACTGGTTCAACCCAGCAGGCAATATCCTTATCGATAACTTAGCACTTATCGCTATCGGCTTCCTCATCTACGGTCCTGTTATGATGATTGGCCTTCAAGCAGCAGACATGGTACCACGGGTAGCAACAGGTGGTGCTACTGGTCTTACAGGCCTTCTTGGTTACCTCATCGGTTCCGCTGGTGCTGGTGCCTTCATGGGTCTCATGGTTGACCTTTATGGTTGGGATGGCGGCTTCGTAGCACTCGTTGGTGCATGTATCCTCGCTATCGTATTCCTACTTCTCACACTTGGTGATAAATCCCAAGCAAAAGAACAGTAATCTACAACTAACAGTTGTTTGAACACAAAAATCCCCTAGTAACACATCGTTACTAGGGGATTTTATTATATCTAAAACTATATACTGCACTACATTCTATGCTACGCACAAAGAACTATTGAGAACTTTCAAATTATACACAAGACCAAGTCGCGCTAACCCGTGCAACGCAACAGCCGTAACAGGATCAATGAAACCAAATACACCAGCACCGATAATGGCAATGTGGAATACAATGGACACGATGAGTAGTCCTAAATGGGACTGCTTGGTTCCTTTTGAAAGCTCCGATACGGGAGATGCGTCATCCACAAGAGATCCCATCATAAGCGCCACTAAGATAAGCTCTAAGGAACATGGGCATAGTACCAATAACAAGGTTACAGTATGTATGAAATCCTGTGTCAATGCAAAGGAGCCCATAGATAATAGCAATACGGCCACAACAATGACAGATGAATAATTGTTGATGCCCTGACGCATAGCAACGAGTTGAGATGGCATGGCAGGAAGCATATCATCATCTAAAGTATAATGTGACTCGCCTGTGATAAGCTGCTCCAAGAAGAAACCAGCCTGTACAATGAGGCCCACATAAGCCGCCGTATGATAATCTCCAATGGCAATGAGCGCTACCATGGCCACAACAATAAGGAAATTAGCATGGATCTCTAAATGCTTCAAAATACTTTGAACGCTATTAATGAGCAGCGGCAAACCACAAACGAGAACCGTCACCCAAGCCAAGTCAATAACAGGATTGAATGACTCTGTGATGGCATCTAATAGAATAAATAAAACACCTAGCGCCAAAATAGCACCTTGCGTGAACAACGACACCTGCGCCGATAAAGACTGTAAAAATTTCATATAGACCTCTATACACTAGAACCGGCCTTACTTACTCCGGAAATAAAACAAAAACAACACAATATTAATTCAGAACTCTCTATACCTAAATTAATTCAAAACCCTATGAACCTAAATTATTTGATAAATCTATGTACCCATAGGGGTATATCTACAATGTAACCATTATACAAAATATGCGAATTATATACAAATCATTTTTTTCGATAAATGATAAAGAACTACAATTTCTTTATGTAGTACCAAAAGAATAAATTTATAAAAATGATTTCGAATCTATGAACTATAGTTGAAAGCTCTTATTTCTTTATTAGACGTAGAAAGAACAGGTCCCTAAAAACGACTTAGCTCGCTATGGAGGCTTTTAGGGACCTGTTCTTTCGGTTAACTAATATGAAATTAGAGCTTCAACGCCTCGATCCATTCTGCTTCTTTAAAGCCAACGAGTACTTTGTCTTCAAGAACCAAGATAGGACGTTTTACAAGCATGCCATTAGATGCTAATAAAGCTAGTTTTTCTTCTTCACTAAGGTTCGGCAATTTATCCTTTAATTGTTGTTCACGATAAATCATACCAGATGTATTGAAGAATGCTTTTAAATCTTTACCAGATTGTGGATACCACGCAGCAATTTCTTCAGCTGTAGGATTTTCAGACTTAATGTCACGATCTGTGTATTTAATATTATGATCATCTAAGAATTTCTTTGCTTTTTTGCATGTTGTGCATTTAGGATATTCAACAAATAACATAGCGTCTCCTTATAGTAATACATAATGTTATAACGATATATTTATAAGTTAAGTGTACCAAATATATCGAAAATTATCAATATCTCATTGACAGTCTACAGGTTCTAATGCATTACAATGATCAATAGAGCTTAATACTTCCTCCATCCCTGCACTATGCTTTGCGGTACGTAAATCAACATCCATCTGCAACCGCAAGAAATATCCTTCAGAAACATTAAAGTATTTAGCTAAACGTAGAGAGGTGTCTGCTGAAATAGCTCGTGTCCCATTCAAGATTTCCTGAATACGCGAAACAGGCACATGTATATCTTTAGCTAATCGATATGCAGATAGTCCTAATGGCTCCATAAACTCTTCTTTCAATATTTCACTGATGGTAGGTGTTGGAATAAACTTGTCCATATATATTCCCTCTCTATTAATGATAATCTATAATTTCTACATCATAAAAACTATTAATATCTTTCACTTTAAAACATAATCTATACTGGCTATTAATCCGTAAACTATACTGGCCAAAGCGATTGCCTTGCAATAACTCTAATCGGTTATCAGGTGGCCACCTTAAATCCTGTATCGATTCAGCATTATCTAATAATATTAGCTTACGAAGAGCTAATCTTTGTATAAACGGTGAAAAGCGTTTAGAAAAACTCTGATGGTAAACCTTTTCTGTTTCCTTATCTTTAAATCCGATAATCATAGAACCTCTCCTTTGATTATACCTGTTTTACAGGTATAACTCAATAATATATACCTGTATTTCAGGTATATTGTGGAATAACTTTATTCTATAAATGATTTCGGTAAAAGATTTCTCTAAAACAGCACTCAAATCCTACTGTTCTTCTGACTCTATTGGTCACCTATTTCGGAATGTATCTACTTCTAGTCATCACTTGAAGATCAGCAAATATTAGTACTAACTTTTATAATGGCTACAAATATAAAAAGACCTATATTCTCTAGACTCTCATGTGCAAAGTACAGCAGTGAAAGGTTAGAGAATATAGGTCTCTTATAAAATCTATATATTATTTTTCTTAGTATTCATAATACGATTTACATTAGAGCAAGAATGTAAGCCCCATAGCTACAAAGATGGCTGGTAATAGGATCGCAATACGGATTTTACCAGGCCAGATGAGGTCAATACCGACGCAGAAGATCAGAATAGAGCCCACGTAGGATAGGTTATCGATGGCACTCGGTGTCATCAACGGTGCTGCGATGTGTGCCATAGCGGTAATAATCCATTGAGTAATCCCTACAGGAATAAAGGAGAACAACGCGCCCTTCCCCATAGAGGATACCATAACCATAACGATGATACCGTCGAGGATACCTTTTAATAAGAGCGTTTGGTAATTACCCGTTAAGCCGTCTTGAATAGAACCGAGTACGCCCATGGCTCCCACTGTAAACGTAAGGGATGCCGTAATAAAGGCGTGCGTAAACTGCGGATCACCAGTGTTACCAGTTTTGGCTTTTACCCAGTCACCAAATACCGTGATCCAACGATTAAGGTCGATGAGCTCACCAATTACGGCGCCTGCCACCATGCTAATGATCATCAGCATAGGCCCCGTCGTTTGTATCGTTCCGTTCACGATGACTAGCATATACTGCATAGCACCGCTCATCCCGAGGAGGAGAACAATAATACCGCTCACCATCATGAGCGTCTGTTTCAAATTTTCTTTCATAAACCGGCCGAATGCGAGACCGCACAAGCTACCGGCTATGATAAGGCCAATGTTAATGGCCGTGCCCAAACCAATCATATATTTCCCTTTCTAAATTGTGAAAGTAATAGCTTATTTCATCATCAGTATACCAACTATATCGAAATAAATCAATTTATCGTGGTATACAACCAATCTATGCCGTTATATGGCCCTAGATAAAAACATATAGCAAAAAGCCCCTATCCCGTAAAGGATAGGGGCTTCATGTTGTGTTTATAGCTTTGAGAGAGAAGTATATGAGAGACCCGCTTTGGAGAGAGAGAATATATGTGTTTGTATATAAAGCGGGCCGACATATGATGGAACGCTATCTTTCCATCGACTATAGTGTACACCTTAAAGTGCGGTTTAACACAAGTTCAATTTTGTAAAACCAATCATGTATAAAAACTATTGTTAACTAACGATTATACAAATACGTTACAACCTGTATTAATCCTCAGCGTCCGCAGGCAATCGAGCAATATCTGCGGTCTTATTAATCTCATCAAAACAAGGACAGTCCTTACCGTGATCGTTGATAAGGCCACTGGCTTGCAGATGGGAATAAATAGTAACGGGGCCTACAAACTTAAACCCGCGCTTCTTCAGGTCCTTACTAATCCGCGTAGACAGACCATTCTTTGCTGGCACATGCCCATCGGGGTGGCTTTCATAAATAATAGTTTTATTATCTGTGAAAGCCCAGATATAGTTGCAAAACGAACCAAATTCATCTTGAATACGTTTAAAAGCAAAAGCATTATTGATGATAGCCTCAATTTTAGGGCGAGACTTGAGCATGCCCTCAGTCTGCATAATCCGTTCGATGTCGCTTTCACCATAAGCAGCAACCGCATCAATATCAAAGTAATTAAAGCATCCTCGAATAATGTCTCGTTTATTCAAAATCGTAAGCCAACTGAGACCACATTGGAGGCTTTCAAGACAGAGATGCTCAAACTGCAATCGGTCATCATGAATAGGACGGCCCCACTCATGATCGTGATACGCCTGATACAAGGGCGTCGTCGGCCATTCACAAGTAGCCACTACACACCTCCATGAGCCCAGACAAGGACATCATACATGAGCGCTACTACGAGGCCCATTACGAGATGACCGCCCACATAAAACGGCACAAGATAATAGATAAATAGCAATAGTGAATGTAAGGCTCTGCGAAGCCATACAATCGGTGTAGACGTACCGCCGCCCACCTTGCCATCTAGCCAATTATGAACGATATAAATAGGTGTACCTAATCGGACAATCCAGTCGGGCATACGCTTTCTAGGATTGAGTCCTGGGCAATACAAAATCACCAATGGCAACGCCACCGCATCAAGGATGAGCAGCACCGTTAAGGTCAAGGAGAATAAGTCTATCTCGCCTTCCCACGTCAATGGATGAGCTATCAAGCGGAGCGCCCACAAATAGGCTTTATATACGATATACGGTTCTAATAGCCATAATAAGGGCTTCACTACACTCATGGGACTACCTACGCCAAACACAAAATAAGAAAACTACGCATTCGCGTAGTCGTTTTTGATATTATTATTATATCAGATTTTGCACTTTTTGTGGGGTTAAAATTCATAAAATTTTATCAAAATATACAATTTATAGTAGTTCTCAATGAAAGAACCCACTATATAAGCTATTCCTCACTATCGGCTCATATATACTGATTTTTCATCAATTTTATGACTTATTTTGCTAAATCACACACAAAATATAGTGATAATTACACCTTAAAACCTAGTATAAACTACATCATAAAATCTAGTATAAATTACAGCATAAAACCTTGCTCAAACAACTAAGAATTTGCAATCAACATCATGTGGCATTTTATACTCATGCCCTATGTTATTATAAATACAGGTAGTAAATACCTTCTCACTTTCTCCTTTTGAAAAATATAACTACAAATAAGGCAGCCCTGATGGACTGCCTTATTTGTATATTACATAGATTGTCTATTTCTCTATAGCCTCAACTATTTCGCCGATGTACATATAGTGTGGTTCCCAGCGATCACTGCCAGCTTTTGTATATTCAGGAGGATTGGATGCATAATACTCTTTTATTTTATCCGCTAAATGTGCTTCATCGAATTGATGTTCGTAAAGCTTTTTGCATACAAAAGTTAACTCTGCTTCTTCAAACATGACACCATTATCTACTGCAACTGGTGTTAAACCCGAATTAGCCACCTTATCTTCATCGCGGCCAGAATGAGAACCTAAATAACCAAGCGCCGTGCGATAGCTTTCAGGAAAGAAACTAACGGTAAAGGTATCGTATTTAGCCATAAACTCTTGAGTATAACGAGCTGGATGAATATACACAGTCACTGTGGAAATATCATTACCAACTAGGCCCCACATGTTGCCCATGCTGCCCCAACTAACAGTACAGCTGTAACAAGAGCCCACCGTTTTTCAAACATAGTAAACGCTTTATAGTCTTTAGATTCAAATGGTTTCATAATGACCTCCGGTTTATCTTATTT
>OGJV01001255.1_pt1 | contig 10996 bp, 9 predicted proteins | sample 1572271 | NCBI WGS metagenome assembly OGJV01 (sample SAMEA2582107, study PRJEB24529) | metagenome | biome: Human gut stool | place: China | collected 2011
TGCTTTGTCCGCCGGATGATCCATACGCAGGTGCGCGTTTCGGTCAGACGCCGCGCTTCGCCGGAGCGGCAGAAGGCAGGCAGAACGGGGGTTCCGCGTCCCGCTGATCCGGGCGGAGCCCGAAAAGCAGCCGCCTGGTTTCTTCGCAGTCTCCTGTTCCGGCCGCACCGATTGACCGGAAGGGCTGTTTTTCCGGCAAGAGCCGGGGAAGCGTCGACGCTTCCCCGGCTCTGTTTGTCTTCAGCGCTTCTGCGCCAGCGGTCTGGATTTCTGCTGCGCTTCGAGAAGCTCCACCAGAATGGTGTTCGAGAGCATGAAGCCCTTCGGCGTCAGGTGCCAGCGGCCGGAGGTAAACGCGGCGTATTCCCGCGCCTGCAGCCGGACAAGAATGTCCTCGATCGGCTCAAACGGCAGCAGGAACGAGCGGGTGTATTCGCTCTTTTCAATGCCGTCGACCGTCCGCAATCGGAGCATGAGGTATTCGCCCGCGCGTTCGCGCAGCGGGACAAGCTCAGATTCGGACAAAATCTGGCCCTTGTCCGTCACGCCCTTGATATAGCCTTCGAGATCAGGCTTGATGGTGAACCGCCGTCCGGCAAAGTCCGACGCCGCGCACGGGCCGAAGCCCAGATACTCGTCGCCGACCCAGTATTTCATGTTGTGGCGGCAGATGAAGCCGTCGTGCGCGAAATTGGAGATCTCGTACTGGTGATAGCCGAACTGCTCCAGCGTTTCGACGGCGTAAAAATACATATCCGCCTGCGCGTCGTCGTCCGGGAGGTTGGCGCAGTCCTTGTACGTCCAGAGCTTTGTGCCCGGCTCGACCTTCAGCCCGTAGCAGCTGATGTGGTCGGCCTTGAGGTCGATGACGTTGCGAAGCGTCTGCATCCACTGCTCGCGCGACTGGCTCGGCAGGCCGAACATGAGGTCGACCGAAACGTTGTCAAAGCCCGCGCGCCGCGAGAGCGACACGGCCTGCTGCGCCTGCCGGTAGGTATGCGGGCGGCCCAGCGCCTTGAGCTGTGCGTCGTCGTCTGACTGCACGCCGATGGAGATGCGGTTGAAGCCCGCGCGGCGCAGCCGCGTGAGCATGGGCAGCGTCACGGAGTCGGGGTTGGCCTCAAGCGAAACCTCCGCGTCGCGGCTGACGTCGAAGCGGCGGTCGATCTCGGCAAAAATCTTCGCAAGCCCGCCGGCCCCGAAGAACGACGGCGTGCCGCCGCCAAAATAGACGGTGTCGACCTCATAGCCCGCTGCACCCTGCGCCGCCTCGCGGATGTGCAGGATCACGGCGTCGAGATACCGGGCCATCAGATCCAGGCTGCGTGCGCCGGGAACGGAATAAAAGTCGCAGTATTCGCATTTGCTCCGGCAGAACGGGATGTGGACGTAGATGCCGAGGCTTTTTTTCTTGTTTTCAACGATCTGAATGAGCGCCACGGAAAAACCTCCTACGATTCGTCGTCAAGCTTAAGGACGGCCATGAACGCCTCGGACGGCACGGCGACCGTGCCGAACGTGCGCATACGCTTCTTGCCCTCCTTCTGCTTTTCCAGCAGCTTCTTTTTCCGGGTGATGTCGCCGCCGTAGCACTTGGCAAGCACGTCCTTGCGCAGGGCCTTGATCGTCTCGCGGGCGATGATCTTGCCGCCGACGGCAGCCTGCACGGGGATCTCAAACATCTGGCGCGGGATATTGTCCTTGAGCTTTTCGCAGATCTTTCTGGCTCTTGCGTAGGCGTTGTCGGCGAAGAGGATGAAGCTCAGCGCGTCGACGATCTCGCCGTTCAGGAGAATGTCGAGCTTGACGAGCTTCGACGGGCGGTAGCCCTCCAGCTCGTAGTCCAGCGAGCCGTAGCCGCGCGTGCGGCTCTTGAGCGCGTCGAAGAAATCGTAGATGATCTCGTTGAGCGGCATTTCGTAGTGCAGCTCGACGAGGTAGGTATCAAGGTACTGCATATCCTTATTCGGGCGGGGCGATGAGGTTCGCCTTCGCATACGGCTCCTGCGCCTCGGCAATTTCGGCGGGGTCGGGGTAGTTGAGCGGGGTATAGACGTCGAGCTGCGTGCCGTCGGTCTTGGTGATCTTATAGACGACGTTCGGGGCCGTCGTGATGAGGTCGAGGTTATATTCGCGCTCGAGGCGCTCGAGAATGATCTCCATGTGCAGAAGGCCCAAAAAGCCGCAGCGGAAGCCGAAGCCGAGGGCAATGGAGTTTTCCTGCGTATAGCTCATCGAGGCGTCATTCAGCTTCAGCTTTTCCAGCGCGTCGCGCAGATCGCCGTATTTCGAGCCGTCCGCCGGGTACACGCCGGAGAAGACCATCGGCTGCGCCTGATGGTAGCCCGGAAGCGCCTCGGCTGCCGGATTTTCCACGCCCGTGATGGTGTCGCCCACGCGGGTGTCGGAGACAGTCTTGATGGAGGCCGTGAGATATCCGACCTCGCCCGCGCCGAGACTTTCGGCCGGGATCATGCCCTTCGGGTGCAGATATCCGACCTCCACGACCTTGTAGACTGCGCCGGAGGCCATCATGCGGATATCCATGCCGGGATACACCGTGCCGTTCACGACGCGCAGATAGACGATCGCGCCGCGGTAGGAATCATACTGGCTGTCGAAAATCAGGCACTGTAAAGGCGCTTCGCGGTCGCCCGTGGGCGCGGGGACATTCTTCACGATCATTTCCAGCACGGAATGGATGTTGATGCCGTTCTTGGCGGAGATTTCAGGCGCGTCCATGGCGGGGATGCCGATGACGTCCTCAATTTCCTTCTTGACCTCGGCAGGCCGCGCCGCCGGCAGGTCGATCTTGTTGACGACGGGCAGGACCTCCAAGCCGTTGTCAACGGCCAGATAGGTGTTCGCCAGCGTCTGGGCCTCGATGCCCTGCGACGCGTCGACGACCAGCACCGCGCCCTCGCAGGCGGACAGGCTGCGGGAGACTTCATAGTTGAAGTCGACGTGACCCGGCGTGTCGATGAGGTTCAGGACATATTTCTCGCCGTCGTCGGCGCGGTAGTCCAGACGCACGGCGCGGGCCTTGATGGTGATGCCGCGTTCGCGTTCAAGCTCCATGGAGTCGAGAATCTGGTCCTCCATCTCGCGCTTTTCAACGGAATGGCACTCCTCCAGCAGCCGGTCGGCCAGCGTGGATTTGCCGTGGTCAATGTGGGCGATGATCGAAAAATTGCGGATATGCGAAAGGTCGGTCATGTGCGGTTCCTCTCTTAGTAAGCGATATTTTCAGTCGCGACAGTCTCATATTTGGCGGAGCTGGAGAAATAGGCGTCGAGAATGGGGATACAGACGTTTGCCAGATTGCCGCCCTGTGAGCCGCGCTCGACATAGACGGAGATGGCGATCTCGGGATTGTCCGCCGGAGCGTAGAGCACGAACGAAGCGTGGTCAGAGCCGGAGAACGAGCCGGTGGAGGTCGTGCCCTGCCACTGCGCCGTGCCGGTCTTGCAGGCGATGGCAATGGGGTAATCCCTGAGGTACTGCTCCGCCGTGCCGATGCTTGCGGTCATGCGCATGCCCTGATCGAGCGCGTTCAGCGCCTTTTCCGAGATCTCCAGCGTGCTTGCCACGACGGGCTTGGACTCCTCGATCAGATCCTGATAGTCCCACGAGACGACGCGGGACAGGAGCGTCGCTTCATAGCGCGTGCCCTTGTTTGCCAGCGCCGAGGCGTAGCAGGCCAGCTGCAGGGGTGTAAATTTGTTCAGGCTCTGGCCGATGACGGCCTGCAGAACGTCCGCGCCGAACCAGCCTGCGTCCTCGCCTGCGTACTGCTTGTTCTTTTCCTCTGCGTTCGCGCGTGCGCCGGTGTCCTCCGGCAGCTCGATGCCCGTCGGCTCGCCGAGGCCAAGGGCCTTGGCAACGATATCAAACGGGTTGTTTCCCGTTTCCTTTTTATAGCTGTCGTAGGTCAGACGGCCGACTTCATAGAAATAATAGTTGCAGGAATAGGCGATGGCCTCCATCAGATTGATCTTGCCGTGCGTACGCGGGTTGGCAAGCGACCAGATGTGGCACTTGGGCTGGAAGGATTCATAGAAGGTGTAAAGACCCTTGTCCTCGATGATATAGCCGGGGTCGAAGCCGCCCATATCGACGGCGGCGATGGCCGTGACCATCTTATAGACCGAGCCGGGCGGGTAGGCTGCGAGCGCGCGGTTGAACATCGGCGCAGTCTCGTCTTCGTTCAGCGCGACGGCGTTTTCCGCGCGTGTGGCAAGATCATAGGTCGGGTAGCTTGCCATGGCGAGAATTTCACCGGTCTTGCACATCTGCACGACGACCGCGCCGCCTCTGGCGTCCTTGCCCTCCTTGTTCCGGCCGACGCCGTTTTCCCGCAGGTCGAGAATGACCTTTTCCAGCGCCTGCTCGGCCACAGCCTGCAGCGAAATGTCGATGGTCAGCTCGACGTTGTTGCCCGGCACAGGCTCCGTCACATAGTATCGGTTCAGAATTTCTCCGGTCGAGGAGACGGTCGTCCGCTTGATGCCGCTTGAACCGTGCAGATATTCCTCAAACGCCTGCTCCACGCCGGATTTTCCGACAAGCGCGTTCATGGAGTAGCCCTTTTCGCGGTATTCGGCGGCCTCCTCGCTCCAGATCGGGCCGATGTAGCCGAGAATGTGCGCGGCATAGGTGGTGTTGTACTCGCGCACCGTGCCGTTTTCGACCACAACGCCCGGCACGGCCAGCTCCATCACGGCAGCCAGCGATTCCGCGTCGACGTCCTCTGCCAGCATATAGTTTTCCATGCCGATCTCGTCTACCGAGCGCAGCTCCAGCTCATAGCGGACGGAAATGACGCGGTACACGTCCTGCTGGGTCCAGTCGTCGGGGATCTTATATTCGTCGCGCAGGCGCTTCATGAGCGTGGGCGCGGAGATATCGAGGTCATAGCTCCGGCTGGCAAGGAAGCTGCGGAAATAGCCCTGCCAGGCGGTGTCGTCGGTATCGGTATAGGTATAGGGACGCTCGGCGGAGACGGGGAAATGCGATTCATACGCGATCCCAAGCTCGTCGCAGAGGTTCAGGACCTTCAGCAGGTTCCCGTTCGGGTCGGGCGCGTTGAAAAAGACGAAGTTGATGATGACGAGGTTATAGCTTGCGCGGTTCGACACCAGCACGTTGCCGTTGCGGTCGAGAATATTGCCGCGCGCAGCCTCGACCGTCGACTGGTACTCCATGGAGTCGGCGTCCGCCGCGACGAGGGAGTCCTCCGTGACGGCGGCCTGCGTCTTGTAAAGCCGCAGGGAGAACACGCCGATCATGGCCAGAATGACGACGATGAATACGATCATGCGGAAGCGGGAAATTCGCTGCATTTATTTGGCACCAACCTTTCGGATCGCCCAGGCTCCGAGATACAGGAGCGGGCACGCGAGCAGGCTCAGGCCGATCTGGACCGGCAGAGCAGTGATCATGCCGATGTGGATCGTGCCGAGATAGCATTGAAACAGAAACAGGAGCGTCTGGCAGAATACGAGCGCCAACAGACTCATCAGAATGGCGGACAGCAGCTGCCGCACGAGATACCGGTCGCAGATATAGCCGATCACCGCGCCGCAGACGGTCAGCAGGACGATGTGCATCGCGCCGCCGGCCGCGCCCGTGAAGCACCAGACCGTGCCGCAGCAAAGTCCGTAGAGCGCCCCGGCCTCCGCGCCTGCCAGCATGGAAACACAGGCGATGCAGACGGGGATCAGCGTCAGCTTGACGCCGAAGAATCGCGCCCGGCCAAACACGACCGTCTGCAAAACGGCGATCAAAAGAAACAGCACGCCGTAAAGCGTCCACATCAGCGCATTTTTATAGGTCGCGTGCATCGCGCGGGCCTCCTTTCGGGGAGAGAAGTCAAAACATCAAACCGGAAACTCCATGGTTTGACTGTAAGGGCCGATGTGGGCATCGGCCCCTACAACACAGTGTTCGCAGTGCGGCACGAAAATCGAACGTTCCTTGCGTCACTGCACATTATACTCCGTAATGATCGCGATCTGCTCCAGCTTGGACAGGTCGCAGGACGGTTCGAGCGTGGCGTATTTCGCGACGCCCGTCTCGTCGAGGCTGGCGTTCGTGATGTACCCCAGCAGCAGCCCGCGCGGATAGAGCGTCGAGCCGGTCGTGACGACCTGATCGTTATTCTTGACGATCGCGTCCGTCAGCAGATAGTTCATGCGCAGGATCTCCGTTCCGTCCTCGAGGAATGTGCCCTGTACCACGCCCGTATAGCCGGACGAGGCCACGGAGGCGGAAATTTCAAGCGACGAGTCCATGATCGTCGTGACGGTGGCCCAGTTGGCGCCGACCTTGGTCACAAGGCCCACGACCTGCCCGTTTTCCGTCACGGCGCACATACCCTCCTCCAGCCCCGCGTTCGTGCCCTTGCCGATGGTAAAGGCGCTTTTATAGTCGGAGGAATCCCACGAAATGATGTACGATGTGAGGAATTTATAATCCTCATGCTCTTCGGACAGCTTCAGAAGCGCCTTGAGCCATTCGTTCTCGCGCTGCAGCTGCTCGGCGTCGCGGATATCCTCCTGCATGGCAAGGATCTGCTTTTCCATCTCCGCGTTCTCCGCCTCAAGCGTCTCATAGCGGAACATATAGTTGTAATACCGCTCGGCCAGCCGGTCGATGGACGCAACGCCCGCACGGATGGGGGACAGGATCGTCCCGACCACGTTTTCAATGGCGCTTGTCCCGTTTGTGATGGCAAGCGTCACGGCGGCGCAGATAGCGATGATGAGCGCGACAATGAGAATGGTCTTGAGGCGGCCCGTCCAGAATTTTTTCTTCATGCCTGCGCCTCCTGCACGTCAAGGATCGGAACGCCGAACGCGCGCAGCATCCGGCACAGCGGGCACAGGGGCAGGCCCATGACGGAGAAATAATCGCCCTCGATGCGGCTGACGAACATGGCCCCGTAGCCCTGAATGCCGTAGCTTCCGGCCTTGTCCATAGGCTCGCCGGTCCTGACATAGGCGCGAAGCTCCTCCTCGCAGATCGTGCGGAACGTCACCTTCGTCACGACGGCTTCGGACTCAAGCTGTGAGCCTTTGCAGACGGACAGAACGGTCACGACCTCGTGCGTTCTGCCGGAGAGCAGGCGGAGCATACCGAGCGCTTCTTCCTCCGAGCGCGGCTTTCCCAGCTCGCGCCCGTCAATGACCACGATGGTGTCGGCGGCGATGACAATATCGTCCGGCGACGCGTCGGCGGCGATGGCCTGTGCCTTCCTGCGGCTGACGCGCGTGACCTCCGGCAGCGCCGGATCCATCGTTTCGTCGATATCCGCGACACGAACGGTAAACGGCAGGCCGGTGAGCTTCATCAGCTCATGCCTGCGGGGAGATTGCGATGCAAGGATGATCATAAGGAGTTCCTTCTTTTTTGCTTATTCCACGCCGCGCGAATACAGTCCGCGCGTATAGCTTCCGGCGTCGAAGACGGCCCGGCCCTGATAGTCCATCAGCACCTTGTCGATCTCGCCGGGGTTTTCCGTTGTAAACTGCAGGCGCAGCGCCCACAGGCCCATGCCGCGCAGCGCGTCCTTTTTGTCGAGCAGATACAGCTTCTTGCCGTTCAGCAGCACGTTGCGGCACGTGCCGGGGTCCTTGACGATGGGGAATTCCTCGCCCACACGGTCGACCAGACGGACCGTGCCGGTCTGGCAGGCGCAGATGCCAGTGCGGTTCTTCATGACGCAGTTTTCCATCAGCATCAGCGGCAGCCGCCCGTAGATCAGCAGCTCCGCCGGGACGGCCTTGGAGATATCGCGGATCTGCGGCAGCGTCAGCTCAAACGACAAAAGCTGCGAATCAAGCCCCTGCTCGCGCAGGTACCGCATGGCGCGGGAATTGACGATATTGAGGCCGAAATCGCCGCGGACGGCGAAGCCCGCCGCGCGGGCAATGTGCAGCTGTCCGAGATTTCCGGCCAGAACCTGCCGCACGCCCATCTCATAGACCGTGCGCAGCTGCCGCGCGACGGGAGCAAGCTCCCCGCTCCAGATCACGCGCGGCAGAATGGCCGCCAGCTGCGTTTCAACGCTTACGCGCTGCGGCAGATCCGGGTGCTCCGCCAGCTCGGACAGGGGGACATAGAGCACCGTTGGCTTCATGGAGAGCATACGGGAGGTGATCTGCCCGGCTGTGCGGACGGCGATGGTCAGCTGCGGCTCCCCGGCAATGCCGTCGTAGCGCGGCGGCTCGTCATACGCGTTCAGACGCGCGGGCGCGGCACGGCCGCGCTTTGCGGTCAGCTCCGCGATCACATCGCGCCGCATGGCGTTGATGGCGGACGCCGGGAGCATCAGATCGGGGTCCAGAGACGAGCGGACGGCGGTGCACAGATACGGCGTTCCGCCGGTTTTTTTCAGCTGCTGCTCCAGATCCTGCGGCGTGAGCGACCGGTAGACCGCCTGCTCCGGCACGGGGCCGCGGGTCCGGCAGAGGTTGCCGTCCGGGTCCTCGACGGCGAGCTGCGCAGGCTCTCCGCGGCGGATCATGGCGTAGAAGCGCACGCCGATGCGCTGCGGCTCACCCTGTTCATAGGTGGCGCGGGCAGAGGCGAACAGGTCGGCCGTGTCCTCGCCCTCCTGACGGCGGCCAAACATATCGCTGCCGGTCTGGCCCCTGAAATAGCCGTCGGTAAAGCCCTGCCGGGAGAAGGCCGTCTCCAGCTCCTGCAGATCGGACGGCATCAGCTTACCGCCGTTTAAAACCGTGCGGTAGGCGCGCGTGACGATGGCGACGTACTCAGGCCGCTTCATGCGGCCTTCAATTTTGATGGACGCGACGCCCATGCGCCGCAGCTCGTCCAGCTCGCCCGCCAGACAGTTATCCTTGAGGCTGAGCGGGTAGCGCGTCGATTCAAGCCCGCCGTAGCCGTAGGGCAGGCGGCAGGGCTGCGCGCACTGGCCCCGGTTGCCGGAGCGGCGGCCGATGACGGAGGACAGGTAGCACTGTCCGGAATAGCACATACACAAAGCGCCGTGCACAAAAACCTCGATCTCGACCGGGCTTTTCTTACAGATATGCGCGATCTCCTCCGCGGGAAGCTCCCGCGCAAGCACGACGCGGCTGCAGCCGAGCGCGACGGCCTCCATCACGCCCTCAAGCGAATGGATGCTCATCTGCGTGGAGGCATGGATGGGCACGTCCGGCGCAAGCTGCCGGCACAGCGATACCATGCCCAGATCCTGCACGATGAACGCATCGACGCCGCAGGACGCGGCCAGCCGGATCAGCTCCGCCGCACGCGGCATCTCGCGGTCGAGCACGAGTGTGTTGAGCGTCAGATGTACCTTGACGCCGCGCACATGACAGTAGACAACGGCCTCCTGCAGATCGGCGGCAGAAAAATTGCGGGCGTTCATACGCGCGTTGAAGGTATCGGCGCCTAAATAAACAGCGTCAGCGCCGTTGCAGACGGCGGCGCGCAGCGCCTCCATCGAACCGGCGGGAGCGAGTAATTCCATGATGATCTTCCTTTATCTATCCAAATCTGCGCAACAGCATAAAAATCCGAATACATTGTACCACATACGGACACAACAGGAAAGTGCAATCATGCAAAAATTTGTTTCCGGCCTGTAAACTTTTTGCGCCGCAGCAGGAAAACAGCCTGGACGGCTTTGGAAAAGGGATAAAACAAGACATACAATGCCAGCACCCGGCCCGGCCAAACCATCTGCCAAGCCACCCATAACCGTCCGGTCGTGTTCTTTCCGGCGGCGGAGCAAGCGTCATGGAAACCGCGTCGTTTGTTGTGCGCGGGGCTCTGCAATTACGCAGAAAACCCAGCTTCTTATATAAGAGGCTGGGTTTTCTGTTTGGAAATTTTGTTTACCGTTCTTTCCGAAAGAGGACATTCAGATAGTCCGTTTTCCCGTGGATCACGGCGCCGACGGACACGAATTCGCCCTCGATGCGGTAGAAGATCTATCTGTTATTCGATCTCCAGCCGTCTGGACGAGGCGGGGACTTCCTTCTGCTTCGGCAGCGTCACGCGCAGGACGCCGTCGGCGTATGCGGCCTTGATGCCTGCGGCATCGATGCCGGAGATATCAAAGCTTCTGGCGTAGGAGCCATAGGAACGCTCGCAGCGGAGGTAATTGCCCTTCTTGTCCTTGTCTTCATAGTTGGAATGACGCTCGGCGGAGACGGTCAGCCGGTCGTCGGCGACGTCCACGTGGATATCCTCCTTCTTGAAGCCGGGCAGGTCAGCCTCGAGAACGAAGTTGTCACCGTCCTCCTGAATGTCGGTCTTGAACTCGCCAAGGGCGTTGTCGGAGAAGAACGCGCGCTCCAGCTCGTCAAAATCGTGGAACGGATTGAAATTGGAAACATTGTGATTTTTACGTGCATACGGTACTAACATGGAAAAGACCTCCTTGAGTCTTGTAATATATGATGTTTGAAAACTCGATCTGAGCGTCTTGCTCATCTCTTGTTTACAAGTCACATGATAGGCCCGGTCTGTGAACAATTCTGCATGTTTGTATGAACGGAGTGTTAATTTTAGCAGTCTAGCTATATGACTGCTAAAATGTTAGCCTGTACAAACAGAAAAATTCTGCTATGATATAGACACATGGGAACTTTTGCCCAAATGGAGCGTCTGAAGGGATACCCATCTTGAAAGGAGTGGATTTGATGCTGAAAATTGAGCATCTTACAAAGATTTATGGAGACAAAAAAGCGGTCGATGATCTGAGCCTGCATATTCGGCCCGGCGAGATTTACGGCTTTATCGGCCACAACGGCGCAGGCAAGACCACGACGATCAAAAGCTGCGCGGGCATTCTGCAGTTTGAACAGGGCGAGATCACCATAGACGGGAAGTCCGTCAAGGCCGACCCGCTCGGCTGCAAGCAGCGTTTAGCGTACATCCCGGACAACCCGGATCTGTATGAATTCCTGTCCGGCATCAAATATCTGAACTTCGTGGCCGATATTTTCGGCGTGTCGAAGGC
>OGJV01001278.1_pt1 | contig 10829 bp, 11 predicted proteins | sample 1572271 | NCBI WGS metagenome assembly OGJV01 (sample SAMEA2582107, study PRJEB24529) | metagenome | biome: Human gut stool | place: China | collected 2011
TCATTTAAACTCTCGTAAGTTAGAAAATGAAAGAGTGTAAATATTGGATAGTTGTATTGCTACAGCTATGCTTTCTTTCTATCAGTTGTGGAGAAAAGAGGACAAAACAAGTTGCTCCTGCTCAAGATAATGTCATTTTGAAATATGAAAATGATGAAGATGGAAAGTATTCGCAAGCGATGATAGCACAAATCATCAAACATTTTCATCTGCCAAATAATACTGTTGTAACAGATGAGGATGTTGATGCAATCTTGTTGAGAAGCGTTGATGGAGGAGATGGCATTTATGGCGGTGACGTAGTTAGCATTTGGAAGTATTATAAGAAGCAGAATGATATTCAAGAAATAGTTACGGCGCATCCTATGGCAGATTTGTTATGGTATAATCCTGATAAAAAACATGGTGTAACGATAGGGCTAGATTCTGTTTTTGTGGCAAGTGAAGCCATGCTTGTCCCTCTAAATCCTGATGTGGTAGTTGTAAATGGAACAATAGACAAGATGAATACAATTTATACTTTTATAGTAGATAAGGATGCGGGAGAGGCGATATTGTTGCCGTCAAATCGTGGCTGCGTAGGCTTTACATCAGAGGAGGGCCTGCCTATATGCTTATCTTTCAGGCATCATGCTAATGGCGAGTCTGGCAGATATTCTGTCGTTTCTGTTTATGATGAAAAAGGAAACCTCGTCAAGGAAATGTCGTTTGAAGATTATAAAAATGATGAGAAGTAATGACAGTAATAGAATTGATAACCAGTATTCGGCAGCACAAGAAAGCATCTTTAGCTATTCTTGTATTAGCCTTGCTGTTGGGAAAAATTGCATCTGTACCTTTCGGTATGCACGGTGTCGGAACATTTGAGGGTGAAAGGAATGATATTCTTCGTAGGCGAAACTATCTGATTGGAAAATTGGCGACAACACCGCAAAAAGTAATGAAAGAGATGCCTGGTGGAATGGATGCTGATGCCGGTCCGATTATTGCAAACCTTAGTCCTTCTGGTATTGCTTTTATGGTGGGAAGTGCTACTTGCTTCGGTGATGCGGATGTGCGAAGAAGTCTTATAAAGACAGCTGAGATTGCTGGCTCTACATTCTATGGTTTTACAGAAAATCATTATCTTCTTGCCAACTTCGCTCTAGTTGGGGAGGCGGTTATGCTGGCTATGCGGACTAATGTGGAATGGATATAGTAAAGCCAGTTGGAATCTTCATATAAAGATACGGATTCCAACTGGCTTTTTTGATGTTGTAATTTTTATCATTATGTGACAGTATCGGTGAATCGGTACCACCATAGCACCGCATTCGGTACCATCGTATCACTTGAATCGGTACCATCATAGCGCATCTTTATTTTCACCATAGTTTGATACTTTTTATGGATTATATTGTTATAGATACTTGACGAGTTTTCTGTTGAGTTTTATACTCTTAGGCTTTGCCCTAACTCCATTTATGTAATAGTATTTTGCCAGCATGTTGTCCATTTGCGACACAAAAGCTCCTCTGATACGAGCACATTTCTCATTGATGGAATTTGATAATGGGTTGGTCACATCAATAATGCTTTGTTTGGCTTTTTCTGTTAATCCGTTTGGACGAAGCTTAGCATAGATCTTCGTTAGTTCTTTCCGATAATCTGGTAAATTCTTGAACAGTATTCCTTTTGGGTGATTAAGAAATAACAGATATACGGCTTTTGCTAATGGTTCCATTTTAATCTCCATATTGTTATAGTGAGGTAATATGATTTTGTAATCTTTGGTAATAACCATTCCACTTATAGTGTAAGTATTTTGAGGTCTTAATAAAGATTCTAAAATATGTTCAGCAACACCTCTTTGGCGTAAGAGGGCAATTTTCTCTCTTACTTCTTGTATTAAGTCATCCGTATCCTCACCCCAATGTTGAGAGTTAAAGTTGTTATCTGCAGAATATACTTCTTTGTCACCTGCGGAATCAGTGATAGTCATACCTAAAAAAGCTGCATGGTCATGTTGGTAAATGACCGATTGAATTTCAGCTAATTGTTCTTGCAGACTTTTATCAGAATCTAAAGATAGTGGAAAGTATCGTTTTTCATATACTTCCGTTTTATGATATGTTTTATAGAATCCTCCAGCAGCCCACAAAAGTCCATGTGCCATACGTTCCTTGTCTTCAGGATGTGCTAAGAATTGGAACATATAGCTGGAGTCTATTGATGGGATTTTTATAGGACCTTTATAAAAAGGCATTCTATACAGAACGATTTCTTTCTTGAATATCTTTTTTGGAAGCTGCGGTAAATAGGTTATTGTATAACCAAATTCTTTTGCCCAATCATCGAGTATTTTTTTATTTTCGAGAAATAGACGGTTTAATTTTTCATCATAGTTGTTTTCTACATAAATAAGTTCCTTATAACCTTGATATCCATCTGCTGTAAACTCGAATCCATTATCATAGACGAGTTTAACCCTAGGACATTTACTTCTTTCAATTGGGTCTGTTGGCCAAGGAATTTCTGGCTCAGGATGATATTTATGGTTATATTCTTTTTTGTCTGAAAAATAAAGGTAATATTTGTCCCAAATGTCTTTTATATCTTCATGGATGCAATCCCATAGAATATACACAAGCCAAAAAGGACAAAGTAGCCAAAATATGATGTCATTATCTAATATATCCTTTAGTTTCATGATTTTATATATTTATTTGGTTGCAAAAATACTAAAAAATAATTAGAATGCAAGGAATTATTCGTTTTTTTATATTTCACAAGCCTTGTGATTTGAAAATGGTTTGCATTTTTGTCTTTTTTTTGTATTTTTGCCAAAGATTTGGGGACAGAACATAATCAACGGTCTTTAGAACTGATAGAAAATCGGTCTTGTTCAACACCCTGATATTGAAATTTTGGAAAATAATAATTAAAAATAGGTATACAATGGGAATAATTGCTAAAAAGAAAATATGGACGTTGACAATTCAAGAAGGATTGCCGGACGATATCTATAAGCAAGCAGCTCGGGCTTTAGGCGAAGGAATTATCAATGATGATTTCTCTGCTTTTGAAAGTATGCTTGATGATAATGTGAGATGGGAGTGGGCGAAGGAAAGTCGGTCTCCAATTATTGGGCGTAATGAAGTTATTGGCTATTGGAAGGACTGGGTGAAGCGAGTAACTCATGATGAGTTGGATGTTGAGTTTGAAGTAAAGTTCTGTACTTTCTATTCTCGCACAACTTTGGCCATTTCTCCTAATGGTTATGCTACGGCATATGTGTTGTTTTGCATAGAGAATGGTTTGATAAAACTTGGCGTCTTTGTTGGTCGAATTGTTGATAGAATTAATCTATTTGGAAAAGCTGATAAGAAATGGGAGGAAACATTGGATCATTTTCCTTTAGCTCTGCAAGAAAAGGATATAAAGGAAATGTCTAAACAGGAGGCAAGAGGTAATAGTATGCCATGTTTGAATTGTGGAAGAACTTCCGAAATGCTTAGTTGGGAGAATGTCGTTTTTAGTAATAGCTCTATTGATTTCAGTGGGGTGATATCTACGTGTCCTTGTTGCAATAAAGTTGTGGAGTTCGTTTTTGATGAAGAGAGCGCATTGCATGATGATAATAGGTTGGAACGATTCATACAAACAAAAAAAGAAGAAAAACTTCTGTTGACTAATGATACGTTTCAGATTGGTCTATATTATACTATGCCTTTGATACATAGTGAATATATCGCTTCTTTATTTAAAGGGGAGTCGATAAAAATGAAAGTTGCTGCTACATTAGGTGCAACGAAGAGAAAAGAGACTTCTCCCTATGCTGCTGCAGCTAAGTTTATGGAACAAGTCTTGTATGTCCTATATATGGAGAACTATGATGAGTATGAGAAAATCAAGAATTGCTATATAGATGCCTTGAACAATGGTGTTTATGAGGCTGCTAACAATTTGGGAATTTTGACTTATAACGTAGAACACTTAGATAAGGAAAAAGGACTCGAATATTTTAGAATAGCAGCTGAGCATAATTCAACAGCAGCCCTTAAAAATTTAGTGAAGATTTTTTGGCAGGAAAGAAAGTACGAAGATTTAATAGCCTTGCTAAGAGACGATAATGGTAAAAATGAATTTGAAAAAGAAGGCCATGTCTTTCAAAGAATATCTAAGTTTGAGATCATCAAAAGTAATTTGGATTATTCTCAGTTCATTCATGTGCTTTTCCCTGAAATACAGATTGTCCGGGATTGGTATATAAGTGTCAGGTTATATTCTGATGGGAAAAATGCAATAGGAGACGAGTCTTATCTCTATGTGGCTAACTCAAAGAATAGTGTAACATGCTTTGATATGGAAAGTAATAGCATCAAATTTGAGGGAGAGCGAGATTTTTTAATTTGGAAATATGTAGTTATGCCAAAGTCTAAACGTGCAATTTGGGAGCTATATCTATTGATGAATGTTAATACCATTTTGCCATATTGGTGGCATGGTGGTTATCGTCAGCGTGTTTTCATATTCGATGATTCAGATTTCGCGAAGATTCCTGCTTTGAGAAATAGGGACGTAAGTGCTGTAATAGATAAGGGATATACACGTTCGTCCGTTGAAATTGAAGATTGTGAAGGTGGATTTGATGCTCATGTTTATTGTTGTTATTGGAATGAGTGGAAGGGACTTGTTCGAGAACACATAATCATGAAGGTTCAAGAAAACAGAGTTGTGGAATACAAACGTGGGGCAGATTTTGTAATCTTCTCGTATAATTGTGGAATCTTATATTAAATTATTATGAAGTGTTTTTTTATTATTATTGGAGTTTTGGTGATATTGTTTGTCGTCAAAATGGTATTTAGTTTTATTTATGAAACTCGTCAATTGAATCAGAGTATTCGTGAGGAGGGTGGTATGAGATGTGTTTGTAGTACTTTAGTTGATGGGCTATTGGCGTATCGTGGGGCAAGAGTAGTAAAAGAAGATTCTAATTCTATATCAATAGATGGTCAATTTTATGATCCGTATAGCAATACTCCTTGCGGATTTTGGCGTGTTGGCATTTTTAGAAGTTGGGATTGGATTAGTATCAAATATACTGCTCATGCAGGTTTAGGCTTGGGATGGACTCGAAAGACTTGGCAATTTGATAAAAATGAAAACCAACAACATATTTTGGAGATAATGAACCCTATCCTTGAAAAGTGGAGAGGTATGGTCGTTTTTGGTCAATCTCGTTAGAAATTATATAATTGCAAGCCTTGCGATTTAAAAATCCAAGGCTTGCAGATACAACTTATCGATTTTTTGTTTAATTTTGCAATCGATATTAATAATGCTACTATAATATGGGAAATGATACAGAAAATATAAAGATATTATGCATCGGTGTCGGTGGGGCTGGCACTAATGTAATCAATCGTATGAAGGATATTGGTATTCCGAATGCAGAGTTTCTGACATTTGGAGGATATCGCTATGACCATAGCCATAGCGAAATTCCTCATTATAATCTTCTTGAAATCAATGAGATAGATAGCTTGCCTAATGGTTCTGGGCCAAAGGTCTTTGAAAGGTTGGCTAATAATGTTGCCGATGATATAAAGGAAGTTCTTTTGTATCATTTAAACTCTCGTAAGTTAGAAAATGAAAGAGTGTAAATATTGGATAGTTGTACTGCTACAGCTGTGCTTTCTTTCTATCAGCTGTGGAGAAAAGGGGGCAAAACAGGTTGCTCCTGCTCAAGATCATGCCATTTTGAAATTTGAAAATGATGAAGATGGAAAGTATTCGCAAGCGATTATAGCACAAATCATCAAACATTTTCATTTGCCAAATAATACTGTTGTAACAGATGAGGATGTTGATGCTATCTTGTTGAGAAGCGTTGATGGGGGAGATGGCATTTATGGCGGTGACGTAGTTAGCATTTGGAAGTATTATAAGAAGCAGAATGATATTCAAGAAATAGTTACGGCGCATCCTATGGCAGATTTGTTATGGTATAATCCTGATAAAAAACATGGTGTAACGATAGGGCTAGATTCTGTTTTTGTGGCAAGTGAAGCCATGCTTGTCCCTCTAAATCCTGATGTGGTAGTTGTAAATGGAACAACAGACAAGATGAATACAATTTATACTTTTATAGTAGATAAGGATGCGGGAAAGGCTATATTGTTACCCTCTAATCTCGGCTGTGTAGGTTTTACATCTGAAGATGGATTACCAATCTGCCAGTCTTGTCGTCATTATTCTGATACTAGGTTTGGTAGGTATTCTGTAGTGTCTGTTTATGATCTGGATGGAAAACTCGTCAAGGAAATGTCGTTTGAAGATTATAAAAAAGATGAGAAGTAATGACAGTAATAGAATTGATAACCAGTATTCGGCAGCACAAGAAAGCATCTTTAGCTATTCTTGTATTAGCCTTGCTGTTGGGAAAAATTGCATCTGTACCTTTCGGTATGCACGGTGTCGGAACATTTGAGGGTGAAAGGAATGATATTCTTCGTAGGCGAAACTATCTGATTGGAAAATTGGCGACAACACCGCAAAAAATAATGGAAGAGATGCCTGGTGGAATGGATGAACAGTTTCAAGGAGAATGGGCAATGTACTCTTGTTCTATGTTTGCGGTGGCATTGACAAATATCGCAAGGATTTATCCCGAACAAAAAGAGGTATCATTAGGATATATTGATAAACTCATAGAGATAGTTATGTCTTCAGAGATACGTGAATATGATAGAAAAAGATGGTGGGGAGAAGATGCTCTTGCGAGTTTTGAAGACAATCATAGTCATGTTTCTTATTTGAGTATTCTTGCTTGGATGATGGGAGAATATAAAGAATTAGGTGGAGGAAATAAATATGATGAGTTATATGGCAGAATCTGTTATACACTCAACCGAAGAATGCTTGATGCTGAAACTTTAAATCTTCCGACTTATCCAGATGAGCCGATTTATGTTCCTGATATGTTGGTGGCTGTGGTAGCTTTATCTCATTATGCAAAGTTTAATCATGGAAGTTGTCAAGACACAGTGAATAGGTGGATAGAGAAAGCAAAAACTGATTGGTTGGATGCAAAGACAGGCTTATTGGTTTCTTTCTTGGATAATACGGGAGCACAGCAGATAGATGGTATGCCAGTAAAAGGGTCTTATTCAGCCTTGAATTGTTATTATCTCTCGCTCATAGATAGGTCTTTTGCAAAAGAGCAATACGAGCGATTGAAACAATATTTTTATCAAAGCAGTCCGATTTCTGGGCTAAAGGAATATCATGAAAGGAACTGTCCTTTTGGAATGGATGCTGATGCCGGTCCGATTATTGCAAACCTTAGTCCTTCTGGTACTGCATTTATGGTAGGAAGTGCTACTTGCTTCGGTGATACGGATGTGCGAAGAAGTCTTATAAAGACAGCTGAGATTGCTGGCTCTACATTCTATGGTTTTACAGAAAATCATTATCTTCTTGCCAACTTCGCTCTAGTTGGGGAGGCGGTTATGCTGGCTATGCGGACTAATGTGGAATGGATATAGTAAAGCCAGTTGGAATCTTCATATAAAGATATGGATTCCAACTGGCTTTTTGATGTTGAATGTGCTTATATAATTCTCGGAAGTCTTTTGTAGCTTCCAGCCATCAATTGTACTGTCTCAGATGAGAAGTTGCAGCCAATCTGGTAAATTTTTCTTTTGTCGGCGGCATACTCGCGGGCATGTCCTATCGTTTATATGTACGTTTGCAAGTTGGACATATCCAATTTGCATTTATGGTGTGATTGTTATGAGTTTCCTTTTTTTCATCTCACCCATGCACTCCTTACAGATGTGTTGGGCATGACCTTTTCCAGAAAATGATTCATTCGACTTGTATTCACCACAAATCTTACAGTAATGTCCTCTATGCTTCTTTGCCATGACAGTTTATTTTATCAAATACGAAATCAACTGCTCCATGCTATTTTCGATACTTTCAATAGTCGGTATATCTTTGTAGGCAAGGTCTGGAAGTTCTTTTGCATAGACGTTGCTTAACGCTGACCATACATTATGTAGGTCACAGATGATTGGAGAATCCATGATGTCTTTGTTTTGCCATCCTTCGGGCTTGTCGAATCTCTGTTGGTCTTGTGCAAACAAGTTGTTGAAGTCCGATTTGAAAGCATCGCTTTTCAGATATTTCTGTGTCTCTGCATCATTCAATAGGAAATGTAAATCATAGAAATGACGTATCTTGGCTGTCAACTCCGGCATGTAGTTGTCGGCTAATGAACAGCGAAGCAATGATACCAGCTTCTCTGTCAATGTTCTGCGCCTGTCGAGAACATTCACCTCGAAAGGTTGCATATCATATTCCTCTATCAAGTTCTCGTTGCCTGTCTTTTGCAAGAACTCGGTCAAGAAGCTTTGCAGTTTACATTTCTGAAAAGGATATGGATTGGCAAAGGAATTGATTTCAACAAGCAACTGTCCTGCTTTGATAGCACCTACTTGTAATGTATCAATAGCTCTTGGATAAGAATAGTATGCCTTGTGATAGTGAGATCCCTTGCTCGTAAAACCAGGCATATCCATTTCCAGCAGACCTTCCGTCATGCTTTTGGCAGTTCTCTTGATCAGCATCTTCAATTGGTTGCCGCTGAGCGTCCATGCCTCAGAAATAGCAATATCTATGTCTTCTGAGAATCGACTTCCGATACTGTATGCTTTTGTAAGACTTGTTCCTCCTTTGAAAATGGCACGATTCTCCTTGTCGTTCGCAGCCATCAATGACAGCGAGCGACAAATCCAATAGTCCTTCTCAATGAAAATGCTCTTGATGCCAAGTCCTCCAACTTCTACGGGTTGTGATGCAGCTTGCAAGGCATCAGAGAACAATTCCCAGTTTTCATGTAATCTCATATGATGTTCCAGTTTTTTTTGTTTGATAATACTTTGTCGGAGATTGGCAACTTGTAGCTGGTCACTCCATTCAATGTTTTGCTGATGGTTTCCGTTTCAAGTTCCATATTCTCGTAGATGGCTCCAAGCAAAGCTCTTACATAAGGTGTGTATGCCAAGGAAAGTTCCGCCAATTCTTGCTTCTGATTCTTTGAAAGAGCATTGATTGCTTTGCAAATATTCATCACACATTCATCTGGTGAAGTGGCAGGAATGTCCTTTATAAGGCGCAGAGCATCCAATATTCTAAGTAATGGAATGTTGCTTGATGTTATGGCGTTCTCTTGTAACAAGAAAGATATTTTGACGCCATTCCTAGTGATAGGTCTCCTATATTTATTTGTGCCGACAAGGATAGATGAGCTTATCTGTGTTGTCAGACCCATGGATGCAAATGCGGCTGTCCCGGTAATGTAACCTACAATTTTGCCATTTTGCTCCAGAAAGTCCTTTACAAGTTCAGAATCTGCAGGTTTTAGATTTCCAAAGATGGTCTTCTTCGGAATATAGTATTTCCCCTTTGCTATCTTTTGTAGCTCGCCTTGGAGCACAAGACGGTTGAGAGCTTTGGCGAGTGCTGGCTGATACCGCATCTCCACCCCAAAGTCTCTTGTTGTCAATACAACCCCAGCAGGGGTGGATGACAATTTCTCTTTTATCAGTCTTGCTATAACCATGTTTTCTCCTTTTTTTCGAGTGCAAAGTTAATAAAAGTCTTGTTTTTCACGCAATAAACTTGACTTTTATATGTTTCTTTAACCATTTTCATGCTATAATCCTCCCATACCCCTTCATCTTCCCTTGTTTTTTTCCTCTTAAAATACTGTAACTACTCATGCCCATAGAGGGGCTGAGTAGTTTGCAGGGTATTTCATATTGTTGCTTTATTTGAATTTTGGGCAAAGTTACGAAAAATATTGGTATATGCAAAAGAAAGCAGAATAATTTGTTTTCCTTTTCGGATAAAAACATTAACTTTGCAACTAAAAGAAATGAAAAGTATGGAAAAACTGAAAGATATCAGGGCGATAGCCTTCGATGCCGACGATACGCTCTGGGCATTGCAGAATTACTTTGAGGATGTAGAGCATGAATATTGCGAGCTTCTTTCTGCTTATGGCAAGGAGAAGGAGATTTCAGCTGCCCTCTTTGAAACTGAGAGCCGGAATATGGCAGACTTGGGATATGGCTGCAAGGCTTTCACCCTTTCGCTGGTAGAAAATGCCATTAGGGTGAGTCATGGCAAGGTGGAGGCGAATGTCATTGCTCAGATTCTGGATCTGGGCAAGAGCCTCCTGCATCTTGATGCCAAACCGCTGGAGGGTGTTGAGGCTACCCTTGCCAGCATCCGTGAAATGAGAGTAGGGCAGGAGGATGGTTCTTCCGGTGAAAGAAGATACAGGCTGGCTGTCTTTACCAAGGGAGAACTGATGGACCAGGAGAATAAGTTGTGGCGTTCGGGGCTGCAGCGCTATTTTGATGTGGTGAGTATCGTGAGCGATAAGAAGCCCGAGGCTTACCGCCGTCTTTGCAGGGAGATGGAAGTGAAGCCCGAAGAGCTGCTCATGGTGGGCAACAGCTTTAAGAGCGATATTGCGCCGGCATTGAAAATCGGAGCCTCTGCCGTCCATATCCCTTTCTATACTACCTGGGCGCACGAAAAGATAGAGGAGTTTGAACATCCCAACCTCCGCCGCATCTCCCGCTTTGCGCAGCTGCTGGACATCCTGTAGCTTCCTTGGGGCAAGTTTCGCACAGATAATCTGCGCTAACGTGCTTTTTTCATACCATTAGCGCAGATTATCCACGAATAATTTGCGCTAATGGGGATTTTTTTATATCTTTGCAGAAGATAAGCTGCACTCGGCAATTTGAAAGCAAGCTTTCATTGCG
>OGJV01001279.1_pt1 | contig 10824 bp, 10 predicted proteins | sample 1572271 | NCBI WGS metagenome assembly OGJV01 (sample SAMEA2582107, study PRJEB24529) | metagenome | biome: Human gut stool | place: China | collected 2011
TCTTTTCCGTATCGCCAATTTATATGCTTATCCCCACTAAATTTCTACTGACCCCGCTGTTGGTTTTCTGTGGAGGAGACGCAAAAAAAAAGGACACCTCTATCGAGGTAGTCCTTATCTTGTTTACTGTTCTATGCTTAGAATTAAGCCTGAGCTGCAGTAGAGTCAACAGTAGCTGCAGTGTCAGCAGGAGCTGCAGTGTCTTCAGTTTGAACTGTAGTGTCAGCAGCAGTTGAATCATTAGCGGCTTTGTTGCCAGAGCAAGAGAACAATGTAGCAGAAGCTACAACAGCAAGTAATAAAACTAACTTTTTCATTTTTTTCTAAATTTTAATAATAAAACAATTTTTTGCTTCAAAAACAGTACAAAGATACAACCTATTTTTGTGGTGCAAGCGCAATGTACTTATTTTTTTTCGGAATGTAACATTTTTTAAACATTGGGTATCCCAATTTAGCAGTAGGAAATATTGTTAAAATCGTTAATCTGCTATGAATTAATATTTTAGCTTAAAAACTGCCACATTCCGAAATTTTTGAATTTATAGGATTATTTTTTGTCCTTCAACAATGTAGATGCCCTTGCCGAAGCCTACGATGCGGTTTTCGCCTTGTTCGACAGGCTGCGTGAATGTGCGGCCGTCGATAGAAGAGATGGTCACCGTGGTTGCTTCGGGGGCGATTACAAAGATAGTTCCGTTGTAGGCATACGCTCTCAGCGATGCGCTCACGTTGCCGTCGACAGAGGAAGTTGTCGGAGTAACTACGTGGTCAACGCCGTTTATGGTGTAGTAGCCGCCGTTCTTGAACTCAAGGTCGTCTGTCTGCGGGCTGTCGGCGTTGCTGAAGATGATGTGGGTAGGCATGTCGGAAGTGTCGACGGTGCCTGTGAATGTCCATTTCCAAATCAAGTTGCCGTTTGCAGCCTTGCCCATCATAGTGGCGCGCTCTCCCGGCCATTTTGCGCTTGCGCCGCCGGTGAAGTTGGTATTTGTAGTGCTGCTCCAGCACCAAACGCTTACTTTCTTGTATGAAACATCCAAAATGTGAAAATGAGGAGAAATAAAAAACGAACTGGATTCCGAAGAACCCAGCCCGTCTCTTTTATGAAAGAAATTAATATTACCTTCTGTCTTATTTGTCGCCAGCGGCGCGGAATTTCTCCTGCTCCATAAGTTTCTGGATGTCGAGACCGCCCTGTCCGTGAGGAGCGAACGCAGGATATTGGTTGCTTATTTCTTCAAAGACTTTAGCAGCTTCCGCATGCTTGTTTTGAGCGGCGAGCACGATTGCTTTCTTGTACATTGCGAAAGGCACGAGCATCTTGTTGCCGTCAGCCACCTTCACAGCCTTTTCGTAGCAAGCCACAGCGTCGTCATATTTCTTGAGGTTCACGTTGCAGTCGCCTTTCAAAGTCTGAGCCATAGAGCCGATGAGCGACTCCTCAGAGCTGTAGGCTTCGAGGTAGGTCAAAGCGTCGGCAGCCTTGCCCTGGTTGAAGAGGATGATTGCAGCCTCGAGGTTTGCGCGGTTTGCAAACTTGCCATATCCCTCGGCAGCCTGCTTGTAGAGCTTCAGCGCCATAGAGTCCTGACCTTCCATCTTTGCGGCGTCGGCTTTTCCAACCAATTCTTTGGTCTCGCTCACCTTATTCTGGTAGAAGCCGTAGTATGCCCAGAAGCCGATAGCCACTACAGCCACGGCAGCGATTACGGCGTAAAGGATTTTTTTCTTGTTCTTCTCAACACTCTGTTCCGCCGACGACAGTTTCTCGTTGAGTTCGTCGATCGTTGTGCGAGTGGCTTGTTTTTTGTCTGTTGTTGCCATTTTTATTTTGTTTTTTCTATTTTTTCGGTTTATCTCACGAACTGCAAAATTAATAGATTATATCCTTTGATAAAAATTTTATGCGGTTTTTTTGCCATAAACCGGGAAAATTGCTGAATTTCAGACAATGCACGGCGCCGCACGCCCCTCTCCGTCTGTGCCGGCGTGAGGCTGGGAAGATAAAGAACGGGGTTGTTATAGAGCGATTTTCTTTGCCACGCGTTTGCCTTCGGGTGTTGTCGCAGTCACCACGTAGATGCCCGGCGTCAGCCCTTCGATGCTTGCCGACGCTCCTTCGCTGTGTGCCACTGTCGCGTCCGTCGTGTTGGCAATGGTGAGGTCGGAGCATTCACCCTTTGGCGACACAGCGTTGATGCGTCCGCCGGCCACGATGACTGTCAGTGGGCGGTTGTCGGCTTTGATGTCGGTTACAGAGCCGTAGAAACTGTCGTGGCTGTAGATTGTGTTGCCTGTGGCAATTTCTTTCAAGTCGACCAGATATATGCTGAAATAGAATGTCGACGCAACGACGTATGGGTTTGGGAATGGCAGATAGCCGTCGGCTGTGAATCCCTCTGCAGCGATACCGATTCCGTCGATTGCCCAAATGTGATTTACGGAGTTGTCTGACAGTGCTTTGTGGCTTGTGTTGCCCACGGTGATGAAGTCCACTTTGCCAACGATGGCAAATGTGTTGTTTTCGGGGGTGTCGAAATCGTAGGCCACCCGTTCCTCGCTTTCGTTGCCGCTGGTGCTGGTCCCGTCGGGCTTGATTTTGCAGATTGCATACACCTTGTGCCCGTCTTCGCGCATATATGCGGCAATCTGTGCTTTCGCTTTGTCGAACGCGGGAGTGTCGTAGCGGTACAGTACGCTGTAGGTCTTGCCGTCGACGGTTTCGGAGCCGTCAAAACGCAGATAGATGTTTCCGGTGTCGGTTCCTCCTTGTCGGACGTTTTGGGTTGCATAATGCCATTCCACGCCCTCGCGCACCATCGGCATATATGTCCAGTCGGCAGCTGTCGCTGTTATTGCTGCCATTGCCATCAAAATTAAAGTGTAGAGTTTTTTCATAATCGTAAAAGTTTATTTAGTGTTGATGTTCAGTTGTCCTCCGGGTTCAATATCAAATTCATTTTGAATATCTACATTTGTAGCATTTATGTTGACAATGGCTCCGGCTCTAATCACTCCTCCAGAAATGATAACATCCTTTTTTGAGAAGATGTTGACAATGGCTCCGCGTTGTATTTCGGTACCTGCCGATATTTCCACGTCCGAGTTGGCATCAAAAGTCGTTTCCGAATCGCATGAAAAGACAAAGTCACCAAAAGATCTGTTGCGGTCAATTGATTTTCCTATTTTGATGCTACTTGCAAATATATATCTTTTTCCTGAATATTTGCCATTTTGTAGCCATAATGGGAAAAAATAAGGAATATTATTGTGAGAATAAAGCATGATTGGCTCGTTCGGATCGGCAGTGGCGCTGTATGTTCTAATCAAAGTGCCTGGCTTAGTAGTTATGATGTCTAAAAAACGATTTCCGTCTCGCTTTGTGTATGCAATTTTGCTCCCGACGAGATTGTAGGAGCTTATTATCGCAATTCCAGTATTGCTTCTTCGTATGCCTGGGGCAATATATTTCTTAGGAATTGCAGTCCACATTTCAAATTCGGGACAACCGATGAGATTGTGAGCTAATCGAATATTGTAGTATACATCATTTGTATATGTCAGTTCTTGTTTTGACATTGCTTCTGCTACACCTAGTTGGTAGTGGCCTGAATTGATTATCTCAAAAAAGCATTCTTCGAGTTTCACAGACGGACCTATCCATCCATAGCGCGAGTTGCCTAAAAAGGCAGGTCCTCCATAAAGACCACCAACGGTGAATGATGATGCAACATTGTATTCAATATCATATTTTGGGTCGGACAATTTGTCAAAAGGAGCTAAAGTGCATGATGTCGAATAGCTTATTGCAGGGTAGTTGAAATTAGATAGATTGTCGAGACCATTTGCGCTTTCAGCAGCATAGTAGCCATTGTTTTTTTGAAGAGCCACTATTCCATATGGGGCGTCAAGACCAGACCCATCGCATACACCAACACCTCCAGGGTTTCCATGTCCATGCCAACCGAAAAATCCATATCGTTCATTTTCCATTTGCTCGATGCATTGATTGCCAGTTGGAAATGTCGGGTTGGGGTCGTTGTAAGAAGGTTGCTCTTTAAAGATAAGGCTCTCTATTGAATAGTTTTTGAGACAATTGGCGACCTTGTCTGCTTCTTTGATGTTGAGCATGTCATCGCATTCTGTAAGAAACGCTTTTCCAAGATAGCTATAATCGCCATTGCCGGGGTTTAATTCATATAGAATGAGTTTTGTCGTATAGTTGTCAATTTCTTTAGCATTTTTACATAGCAATCTGCCAACATATAGTTCGGGGCGGAAATCCAATTCGTCTTCTCGCTCGCCATATATGCCATTTTGATTGGAGTCCCAATTGCCGTTTAAGTCGCTGAAATATAAATCGGATGGGATGTTGTTGAACTCGTTGGTTGTAGATCCGGTATTACCGTATCTGACGGGGAGCTGAGTGTAGTCGCCTCCAAGCAAAACGTATCTACCAAGTCCAGATTTGTATGTGTAAGATAAATATGCCCGGAGTTTGCCGGCGTTATCATTTATTCCAGAGAGAACATCTCCGTCCTTGAAATCAGGGCAACTAAGAATGTCTTCGATACATACGATGCCTGCATTGTAACCTTTCTGTCGTTTCCAAAAGATCAATTTTTCAAAAGCTGGTGCTAAATTCCTGTTTGTGACAATACAATATTCATAGGCTGGCAATTCGCAGTCCAAATAATTGCTTGCAGAGACACAAGAATTGATAAATTCATCCACTTGTTCGCTGTTGACAACAATGCTTTTTACATAGTCAATGTCTGAGCAACGTTGCGTGACTTTGTTGATTGTCCTGGCATAGTCTGGATTGCATAAATCGTAGTTTATGGTGATTTTCGCAGATGAGGTAAGTTTGATGTTGCCATTTGTCGGATTGTAGGCTATTGGATATACGGCAACTGTTATAATGTGTTTGTTCCCGTCAAAGAAACCCTCTTCAACAATTTCTGCAAATTGATTATACAGGAACTTGTCTGTTGAGTAAATGGCGTTGTCGGGTTCTTTGAAATTGGGATGTTCTGCATTCTCAGCTGTTGTTGGCGGTTGTACAGGTATTACCCTGTGCCTTGCAGTTTTTAGCACTGTGTCATTGATATTTACTGAAATGGAAAAGTTTGTTGCATTAGTAGGGACGATGAAACGGAGATGTTTTATAGGCAGCTCGGGAAGACCAATTTCGCAAGATGAGCTGCATTCGGTTTGATTTATTCGGCAATAAATCTTATTGTTTACCGTGTCATTGGAAATGCTTAGGTTCTTTTCTGGAAAGTATGTGTCGAAAGAAATTTCGGCACATACTGGTTGGCAGACAGACAAAATCAGCAATGATAAAATAGTCCGATAAATATTATTCATGATAAAAGATGTTTAGTCCGTTAAAATCATGCGTTTGCTTTCTCTTTCTTGGCCGTCTATAATTAGAGCGTAAATATACATTCCGGGGGATAACTCATTAGCGTTGATTGTTACAAAAGTCTTACCTCTGGAAGATATTGTCTTTTTTAATTTTAGCGTTCCTTGAATGTCGAAAATTAAAATCTCGGCGTTTGTTATAGGTTCTGGAATGTCGCATTTGATTTCTGTGGCAAAATTGAAAGGGTTTGGAGAGTTTTGATATAGTTTGCAAGTTGAATTCGTCAGATTCTCTATTGAGGCTTTTTGAACAGGCGTGAGTTGTGGCAGTTCTGTGTATGTGGTTTTGGATAATATAAATTCAAGGGAATCTGATCGTTCTTTCAATTCCTTGACTGCATTTACCAATAACGGAATCATTCCCAGGTAGTCTACATACATATTTCCTAAGGAGTCGGTGTGGACTAATTCGGGGTATACCTCTTTGACTTCTTGTGCGATGAAACCAAAGCGAGTCGGTTGGTTTTGTAAATTCTGATAGTATTGTCTAAAGAATTCATTGTCACGGGTCTCTTTGTCTGAAAAAGAGGCGCTGGATACGGCTCTGGGTCGGTCGTTTTGTGGCGTTGCGTTGGATTTAAGTTTGTAACTTACTGCGGTTAGTTCGCAGAGTTTGTCGGAGCAAGTTAAGGGAAGAATGTTTTCCTTGAATCGTGCGTCAGAACGAACAAATATCCCTGTTGTCTTTACATCACAATTGAACTGAAAATACCGACCTTTCTCTGCATCAAAAAAAGCGATGGTATCTTCTGCATTTGATGTGGCGGTTATGTAAGTTCCTCGTTTCCCATGTAGCCAAAGCTTGTCACAGTCAGTTGTCCCAAGTTCTCCAATTAATACATTCAAATTATCTGTTAAAGCAGCATCTCCGAAAGTGATTCTGGCTCCTTCACCCATATCTCCACAAGGTCCGAATACTTGTATTCTAGAGATTGTGTCTTTCCGGTTGGAGGGAATGGTGCTGACGTCTGAACTTTCTTGCCCAACTTGAAGCTGTCCGTATTTCTTTACTCTGATTTGGGCATTGATGACTATTGCAAAGGTTGTTGCAGCTAAGATAAAAAATATAAACTTTCTCATGATTATAAATTATTTAATTTCTAATTCTCCAGAATATTCGTTTTCAACGGATGTTATAAATATGTTATAAGTGCCCTTTTCTAAGAACTGGATGCTGTAAGATGTTCTTGCTCCATTATGGTTTATGGGGAATGTGCATTTATTCACATCATCCTCGTCGGTTATTGATAAAAGATATTGACTATTGGATTTGAGTGAAATGAACAGGACTTCTTTGCTTGGTCCGAACTCAACGTCTGGAATTGTCGCTTCGGTCTTTGTCCCAATTTTCGTTGGGATTACATTGACTTTCTCAATGTCGTTAGAATTGGCAAATGATAACAAGTGGGCAAATGCTGAAAATAAAAGGAAAAATGAATTTTTCATAAAAAAATTTTTAGGATTTCTATACCTGCAAAGGTAGGAATGGAATATGCTAAATCCTAAAAAATCAATGCATCAGCGAAGGAAATGGATGCTGATAACCAGTGGTTTACCTACTAAAATTGCATCATTGAAAATTGGATGCCCAAATTGATTCGATTGAGGCGTTTTTAAAAAGAGATTTCTTTGTTTTTGACTTTAAGGATAAACTCGTTAAGGCTTATTTCCATATTTAATTTTTTTGCTATTCTAAGTTGGCGGTTGGTGGCGGAATGGCTATTTGTATATCCCATGCACACAATTATTTCAGCAGCGGAAAAGTTGCAAAGTCGCATACAAATAAAATAAATGTCCTGTTCCGTGAGTGCGGGGTATTTGGTTTTAAGTTTTGTAATTATGTTGTCAAAGGTGATATTGGTGTGGATTTTTAGCCCTTCCCAGAAATTATGGTTTGGAGTGTTTATTCTCATCATTTTTTGGAAAGCGTCGTTGAATTTTCCTGTTTGATTGCCGAAGTAATATGATTTCTCGATTAACTGCTTAACAGTTGAAATTTGTGACAAAAGGGCGCAATGGAGTTCGTCGGAGATGCTTTGTTGTTTAAGCATATCTTCCATTGCCAGTTTATGTGCGGATTGAAAATCTTCCTGGACAAGAAGGATGTTTTTTATCTGATTCTGTTTTTTCTTGTAGATGACAATAAATGTGGTGCAAAGTAGAATCACTAAAATTGAATAACCGATTATTGTTGTCAATTTTTTGTGCTTTATTTCAATGTTTTCTGTTTTAAGAACTTGCGTGTCATAACATTTCTCCTTTAGGAATAATTGCTGCTGATGAGAAGAGCTGATGATGCTGTCGGCAATGTCTGCAGCCTCCTTGTAGGTGGCAAGAGCTTCCTTGAAATTGCCTTCTTTCTCAAAAAGTATTGTTTTTGTGGTGAGTAGTTTTACTTTCTCTTCAGGAGAAAGGTTGTGCTGTTTGAGGCGGGATAGGAAAAAATTGGCAGAATCAAATCTCCCCAATTGAGCGTATGCTCTTGCGGCATCGTGTATTGCTTCGTCTGCGGGGCAGTGGTCACTTCCTTCCGTAATGGCATATAAAGCTAAGTTCTTTGACTTCAGGTAGTTTGAGTCTTGGTAAAAAGTTCGTGCCAGCATTTCTGTGTGAAGAAACAGAAACAGACTGTCTTTGGCTTTTGTGTCAAGTGCAATGGCATTGTTCAGGTATTTGCATGCACTGTCTGTGTTGACTGAGCGGTATGAGCCGCCAATAATACCGTTCAGCACTTGGCATCGTTTTTGGTTGTGTGATTTTGTGTAGTATATAAGTGCTTTTTTGTATTTTCTGATGTCTTCTTTGTTTTCAATGTAAGAGTCCAGGTATATATTCCCTAATTGCATATTTATGTATCCAAGCGTTTCATAGTCATCTTTGGGCGTTGCTTCCTCAGCTTTTTTTAGCCAATTTATGGCGTCGACATTGTTTCCGATTTCATATTCAACAATGCCTTTGAAAATCATGGATTGAATATGCCTTTTCCCAGATTTGTAGTGGTTTAAGGCGATGTTTATTAGAGAGTCAGATTCTGCGGGTATGTCGCATTTGTATAAAGCCTCGGTTTTTATCAGTGCGTATAGCGCACGGTTCATGGGAGACAATTCATCTGCATCGATGTTTTGTAGAATTTTGAAACTTTCAGAAGGATCTTTGTCAAGACAGGATTCGGCATGTAGAATCTGTGTGTCTTCTTGTCCCTTGCAATTGAATAAAAGAAGTGACAGGAGCAATATTGTTATGTAGTGTGTTATTTTCATCTTGTTCGTTTTTTTAGGGTTTTCATGGTGGCTTCAGCTGCGTGTTGGTGGGCTTCGCGCTTGGAGTATCCCGAGCCGGAGCCTACGACGGTGCCGTTGATTGCTGACGCGTTGGCGGGTCGGTGGGTCAGCGCCTGCCGGTAGATTGCTATTCCGCGTGGGCAGAATCCCGTCAGATCCGCACAAAAAGAATAAAGCTCCTTCTCATTGGAGAAAAGGAGCTTTATGAAAAGTTTTATCCGTTCGTAAACGTTCACGGCTTTTAGCCTTTGTATTTCTTCATAATGATACAAGCGTTGTGTCCGCCGAAACCAAACGTGTTTGAGAGAGCGGCATTGACAGTGCGCTTTTGGGCTTTGCCGAACGTAAAGTTCAGGTTGTAGTCAATTTCAGGATCGTTGTCACCGTCCTCGTGGTTGATTGTAGGAGGAACGATGTCTTCTTGTACCGACTTTACGCAGAACATAGCCTCAAGAGCTCCGGTTGCACCGAGGAGGTGTCCGGTCATCGACTTTGTCGAGCTGAGGTTAAGTTTGTAAGCGTGGTCGCCGAATACACCTTGTATTGCCTTCACCTCCGACAGGTCGCCTACAGGAGTCGACGTGCCGTGCACGTTGATGTAGTCGATGTCTTCAGGTTTCATTTCAGCGTCTTCGAGAGCGTTGCTCATCACGAGTTTTGCGCCCAGACCCTCAGGGTGGGTTGCAGTGAGGTGATAAGCGTCTGCCGACATACCGCCACCGGCAACCTCAGCATAGATGTGGGCGCCGCGGGCGAGAGCGTGTTCCAATTCCTCAAAGATAAGGCAAGCCGAGCCTTCACCCATAACGAAACCGTCGCGCGAGCCGCTGAATGGGCGGGAAGCGTGCTCCGGATCGTCGTTGCGTGTCGACAAAGCGTGCATTGAGTTGAAGCCACCTACACCGGCAGGGAAGATTGCTGCTTCCGCACCACCGGTGACAACGGCGTCGGCCTTGCCCAGACGGATGGTGTTGTAAGCGTCGATAAGCGCGTGGGTTGACGAAGCGCAAGCCGAAACGGTTGCGTAGTTCGGTCCACGGTAGCCGTAGGTCATCGAAATGAGACCTGCTGCCATATCGGCAATCATTTTAGGGATGAAGAATGGATTGTACTTCGGGCCTTTGTCCTTGTTCATGGCGTAGTAGCCAGCTTCCTCCTCGAAAGTGTGCAATCCACCAATGCCAGCAGCGAAGATAACGCCTACGCGGTCTTTGTTCAAGCCTTCGAATTCTTCGAGGCCGGCGTCTTTCACCGCCTCGCGGGCAGCGATAACGCCATATTGCGCGTAGAGGTCATATTTGCGGGCTTCCTTGCGGTCGAAATGGTCGGCAGAGTTGTAGCCCTTTACTTCACAGGCGAATTGCGTCTTGAATAAAGAGGCGTCGAAATGCGTAATAGGACCGGCTCCGCTGACACCTTCCACTGCGTTTTTCCACGTAGTTTCGGCGTCGTTGCCGATAGGCGTGATTGAGCCCAATCCAGTTACAACAACTCTTTTAAGTTCCATTAGGGGATAAATTATTTGTTAGCGTTTTCGATGTATGCGATAGCGTCGCCTACAGTTTTGATACCTTCTGCCTGATCGTCAGGGATTGTGATACCGAATTCTTTCTCGAATTCCATGATCAACTCTACAGTGTCCAGTGAATCTGCACCCAGATCGTTGGTGAAGCTTGCGGTAGGAACAACCTCAGCTGCGTCAACACCCAGCTTATCCACGATAATGTCCACTACTTTTGAAGAAATGTCTGACATGATACTAATGATTTAGGTTTAACATTATTCCAAAATAACTTCGTAACTCAAAGCCAATTTTTTGCAAAAGTAACACTTTTTCCCTTACATTTGATACCCGAAACGATTTTTTTACTATCACTCGGCCTTACTCAAAACGCAACAATCTAATTATGAAGAATATAGCTGTTTTTGCTTCTGGATCGGGAACAAACGCCGAAAACCTAATTCATTACTTTTCAAACAATTCGAACCGCACCGTTAAACTCATTTTGTCAAACCGCATCGGTGCCGGCGTATTGGATCGTGCCGACCGACTCGGAGTCAAAAGCGTTGTTTTTGACCGCGATACATTTCTCAACACCGACAAGATCCTCTA
>OGJV01001284.1_pt1 | contig 10772 bp, 8 predicted proteins | sample 1572271 | NCBI WGS metagenome assembly OGJV01 (sample SAMEA2582107, study PRJEB24529) | metagenome | biome: Human gut stool | place: China | collected 2011
GTTAATTAACTCCTTCATTTTCAAACGATTACGTTAGAATTAACAGAGTATTGATAGAAGAATTTGCGGTTGGGCGTCTTTCGAGTTGCAATACATGCCTAACCGAGATGCGAAAGGCCATGTTTCGAGTCTCGGTTAGCCATGTTTCGCAGTGCGGTTAGGCATGTTTCGCGGAGTAGAAGGGGAAATAATGGATGTTGAGAAGATTGTAATTTCTGTAACGTATTGAGCGTTAGTGGGTTATAGAAATTGCCTAAGAATCGCGTATTTGCACCAAATTGTTTGGTCGTGGAAAAGAAATGTGTAGATTCTAATGTAGTTTGTTGCGGATTTTTTGCATGAAACCCCAATGTGGGCCGTTATATGAAAATCTGTGAGGCGTAAGCCGTTGGTTACGCGAAATAATCGTTAAATCTTCTAAAATCTTGCAGATTGCAAGGCTGTATTCGGCGAAATCTTTGTATTTTTGCAATCTAAAACGTATTATTAGCGTGAAAATAGTAAAAGTGGTTAATGCCCTTGAACAATTCGCGCCTCTGCCCCTGCAAGAAGGCTTCGATAATGCCGGCTTGCAGATCGGATTAACAGAAGCGGAAGTCTCAGGGGCTTTATTGTGTCTTGACGTTACCGAGGCCATCGTTGATGAGGCTATCGCCTTGGGCTGTAACCTCATTGTGTCGCACCATCCGCTGATATTCCATAAGCTCAGCCATATCACTGGCGAGGACTGTGTGCAGCGCACGGTGATGAAAGCCATAGAGAACCATATCTGCATCGTCTCCATGCACACCAATATGGACAGTGCACGCGGAGGGGTCAACTATAAGATTGCGGAGAAGATGGGGCTCGATGGGTTGCGCTTCTTCGGCAAACAGCAGACGGTCGACGGCGTTGAAGGTGGCGAGGGTGTCATCGGCGAATTGCCGGAGGCTATTGCAGCCGATGACCTGGTTATCATGCTCAAACGCGCGTTCGACGTGGAGAGCGTTATGGCCAACCAATTGCTGCGCCGCCCCATACGTACGGTGGCGCTCTGCGGTGGCGCTGGCGACTTCCTGCTCGATGAGGCCATACGCCAAGGGGCCGACGCATTTGTGACGGGCGAGATGCACTACCATCAGTATTTTGGCCATGAGCAGCAGATACAGATCGCGGTCATCGGCCATTACCAGAGTGAGCAATTCACCAACGAAATCTTCCGCGACATCATCACTAAGGAGTGCCCTGGTGTGAAATGCTACCTCACAAGAATGAATACAAATCCAATCATATACCTCTAATTATTATGACTGTAAAGAAAGAACACTCCACAGAAATGACGGTGGAGGAGAAAATTAAGGCTTTGTTCCAGTTGCAGACCACCCTGTCGGGTATCGACGAGAAGCGTGCGCTCAGAGGTGAGTTGCCTCTCGAAGTGAGCGACTTGGAAGATGAGATTGCAGGTCTTAACACCCGCCTGACCAAGATTGAGGGCGAAATTACCGACTTCCAGGCTGCCGTGGCGCAAAAGCGCAACGAGATTGAGCAGGCACAGGTGAGCGTGGAGCGCTACAAGAAGCAGCTCGACGAGGTGCGCAACAACCGCGAATATGATACGCTGAGCAAGGAGATTGAGTTCCAGGAGCTCGAAATTGAGCTTTGCAACAAGAAGATACGTGAGGCCAGTCAGAAGGTGGCTGAGCGCCAAGAGGACCTGAAGAAGACGCAGGAGACTATCAGCGAGCGTCAGAAAGATCTCGAGATGAAGCGCAATGAGCTCGACGAGATCATGCAGGAGACTCGTGACGTGGAGGAGAAGCTGAAGGAGAAGGCTAAGGAACTCGAGAGCCAGATTTCGACTGTCGACGCTCGTCTGCTCAGCAGCTTCAAGCGTATCCGCAAGGGTGCTCGCAATGGTTTGGGTATCGTGTATGTGCAGCGTGATGCTTGCGGTGGTTGCTTCAACAAGATTCCGCCACAGCGTCAGCTCGATATCAAGATGCACAAGAAGATCATCGTGTGCGAGTACTGCGGTCGTATTCTCATCGATCCTGAGTTGGCTGGTGTGAAGATGGAGGTGGCTGAGGACGAAAAGCCCAAGCGTAAGACGCGCACCACACGTCGCACCAAGAAGGCCGACGACGCTGCCGCTGAGTAATGAGACCATCGTCGGATGCTTCGTAAGGTTGAACGGAGAATGTAGGAATGCGCCATGGACTGCTCCATGGGTTCTCTGTGGCTTGGTTTTTGAACCTTCCGCGTTTTCCGTTGTACTGTCAATGGGAGTTTGGCGAGTGTCTGTGGGTTAGTCGATATTTGTCGATGACCCACTTGTGAGCCATACGCATTAGACTTGAATAGCCTACCGAAAGTGCTCGATGGATATTTTATAAGAAGGGCCCCGGTTGCTTGATGATAAGCGACCGGGGCCCTTTCGCGTTGCGACGCTTGGCTTCCGTATATGGTTCTTGTGTCCGAATTTTTGAACATATATTTGCTTGCGAAAAAGGTTGGTTCTGTAGGGTTCGAACGGTTTCTTCGTGTGTGGAGCTTGGTTTCTTCGTGTGTAGAGTTTGGGGCTCTTCGTGTGTAGAGTTTGGACTCTTCGTGTGTAGAGTTGCTTATGCATGTTGTGGCGCATGGCTTCTGGCCGAATGGCGTGGCGGTTGCGAAGGTTGGGGGCAACAGGCAAAGAGCGATGGTCTTCGCCTGCCCATTATGAGGGATAAAGGATGTGAGGGGTAGGGTGTTGCTGGTAGGTGTAGTGGTGATTGTTTGTGGAGTGTAGTAGAACGCGGTTGGGGGCGCAATGATCCATGATATATTATATGTTGTATAACGTACTATATACGCCCGGATGTTGTGGCTCGTGGTTGCGTCATGCGATGGGCTTGGCGATGCGTAGTGTTTATGCCTGCGCTTGTGTTTCTTATATTATATAAGGTAATTTGCGCTTGCGTATTACGTTATGTGTTACGTTATACTTCGTTCGTTTTCGTGACGTGCGCCGTGTTTTATCATGGTATATCCTGTAAGGTATCATGTCGTGTGCGGCGACTTGTTGTGGTATATCTCCTGGAGCGTTGGATGGGAGATAGGGGGTGAATACAGTATATCCCATGAACTACTACATGAAGCGTTGTGCGGCATTTCGGTGTATCTCATGAGTTATACCGTGGTGCGGCTTGCGATTGCACGATGTATCTTGTGAACCATATTGTTATTTTGAATAGGGTGGAAGGTGCCGTTTCGTGCAGCTGTTGAAACGTTCTTTGTGTATAGAATACGTTATATCCTATCGGGACGAAACGTTATATCTTGTGTGATTACTACGTTATATTCCGTGGTTTGGTGATGTTATGTCATGTTGTTGATATACGAACTGTGTCGTAAGAGGAACATACTATATGTTGTTCCTATATCATACGATCGTTTATAATATATAATACGCTACCCCTTGTTCGTGTTATGTTATATCCTGTAATGATGTTACGATGTATGTTGTGGTGGTATTACGTTATGCGTTGTAGTCTTGGTGTGTTATATCTTGTGAGCCGACAATGTTGTATTGCGTAGTTATGTCATAACATATAACACAAGGTATAGCGGTGTGTTCATTTCTGTGTTATGATATATCTTATGATTAGGTTACGGCGTATCTTATAGATACCTTGTGTTATATATCGTAATCGCCGTGCAAGGTGGCGTATTTTGCGTGACGTTATACCCCGTAATATACTTCGGGAGACAATAAAAAACACCACGTTGCCTCCTAACGAGGTATAACGTGGTGTATTGTGTGGATTTGGTTTGGCGCGGAATCTTGTTGTGGTAATTATCTGAAACCTCTTGATTTCCAGATAGTTTCCTTTGCGGCGTTGATTTCTTGCAGTTTCTTTTCGGCTGCTTTTCTTACGTCTTCGCCGAGTGAAGCGACGCGGTCGGGATGGTTTTCCAGGGCCAACTTTCGGTAGGCTTTCTTTAGTTCCTCCTCTGTGGCGTTGGGGCTCATGCCCAGCACTTTGTAGGCGGCGTCGACGCTTGTGCTTGCGTCGTGAAGGTTGAGCATGCGGTCAACTTCCACTGCGCTCAATCCAAGACCGATGGCGCATCTTTTTAGTGCGTCTACTTCTTCTGTTGTGACCACTCCATCGGCTTGGGCAATCATCGAAAGGAAGTGGAGAAGCTGCAAACGCTGTTCGTAAACCATGGTGCCTTGCAATTGTTGGCAGCACTTCATAACAGTGTTTCCATATTCTGTAGCGCCCATGATCTTTTGCTGTTCGAAGAGCCGCAGAAGGATTTGCTCGCCCTCGCGAACGGCAGTTTCTCCGAAGTTTGAGCGCAACCATTGTCTCACGAGATTCATCTCCGAATGCATGATCTTGCCATCTGAGCTGATGATATACGAAGCTAAAACGAGCAATGAAAAGCGAAATGTGTTACGCTCGCTCTCTGCGGTTCGTTCCTGATGCCTTTGATATTGGTCTTGTTGTGACCTGCCATCGCCGTAAGTGCCGTCGCCATCAAACACGCCACCTCCGTTGTTGTCCGATTGGAAACTGCGATCGAGGAGGGCGCCAAGCGCAAAACCAGCCAGCGCACCGAGCGGTCCGCCCATTTGAAGGCCAATAAAGCCTCCTATCCATTTGCCTAAAGCCATAATGTCTGTTTTTGTAGGGTTATTGAATGATTGCCTTGCCTTTGTCTCGCTTTTGAGCTCTTTTGTGCCCGTTTCCTGTGTCTTTTAAGGCCCTTTTCTGTGATTTATAAGGCCCTTTCCTGTGACTTTCTGGCTCTTTCCTGAGCCTTTTGGCTGCTTTTCCTTTGGATTTTTATGGAAATTGGACCTTCTGTGAGACCCGCTTCCAAGTTTCTACGGAGACAAGATACTCCTCCTGCAGTTGCATTTGTTGTCGTTTGTCGACGTCTCCAGTACGGATCGAGGTTCGCTTTCAGCCCTCTTTTCTGTCACTTTTGGTCCTGTCTACGGTTGTTTTCGTCCCTGTTTTCAGACACTTTTTGCCTGATTAGCAGGCGTCTTGCCCCAAATGACGGGAAAATCTGAGGCTCTCGCAGGTCGTTGGGCATGTTAGGCTTAGCTGTTAACGTTGCAAATTTAACAAAAAAACCTTGCCTAAGGGCATCTGTTTGATGGAAATTCACTACCTTTGCGGCAAATTAATCATTATTATACAAGCAATCACAATGAATATAGCACTTGCTTTAATCGTGTTTTTGGTGGCAGCCTTGTTGATTTGGGGCATTGCAGAGGCTCATTATAAGGATTTCCACTATGAGGAGGACAAGCCTCACCACCCAGATCCTACAGCTCAAAAGGGTCCTCACAAGGAGCTGAACATCCGCGACATTATGCGCGACAACAGCACTAGCGGGTACAACGCAGTAGGGTAGAACCATACCGATCCGTCGACTTCTTGGTTCGCGAAAAGCCACCTTCACCTTCGGGTAAAGGTGGCTTTTCGCGTTATAACGCTGATAATTAAGTGGTTACGAATGGTGTGATTGGCTCCTTTTGGATATTTTTGTTGTGCTATCAATGCTTCCGGAAAGAGTCTTTGGCTCGATCGGGCTGTGTCGCTAAGATGTTCAGAGGGATTTGCAGGCGTTTCATAAAGTGTCCTCTGTGCGTTCGACGGGTGGCTTTTGTGCGTTCGAAATATGGTTCTTGTGCGTTCGAAATGTGATTTTTGTGCGTTCAAAATGTGGCTTTTATACGTTCAAAATGTGGTTTTTATACGTTCAAAAGTCGACTTCTGAGTGTTTTGTAAGTATGTGTTTCCTGTAGTAAGAGTGTTCGTTATTGCCGTGTATAGCCTCGATTTTTATGTGAAATGGAAGGGATGGACTCATTAAGTGCGATGATTTGGGGTAGGAGGGCTGTCCTGCGAGTGTTCTGAGGCCGTTTTTTGAGATTTTAAGTGGTGTTTTGTGAATTTGTGTGGATGTATACCGTTTGTAATGCTTGAAAAGCTCTGTAAGCGCATTAAGACGGTTCCGTTGATGCGTCTAAACCACTCTGACGATGCATCTAAGCCGCGCTGGAAGTGCGGTTAAAACCGCTTTGCAAGCACATAAAACCGCGAAGCTTACGTGTTTGGGCGCAAAAACGCTCTAAAAACGCCAGAAAAGTGCCAGACGTAGGGCATAAAGCCTCCCGTTGGACGGCATAAAGCCCCCCATTGGACGGCATAAATCACCTGTTGGACGGTATAAAATCACTTGTTGGAACACGCCAGAGGAACGTATGGAGTGGCTTGAAACTGCTCCAAAATGCGTTTTTTGAACGTAAAAACAGCATTTTCCTTTGTTCAACGAAACGCATGCGGTCTCGGGCGCTACTGCTGTTAGTTGCCTCCTGAAATGCATTTCTTTTGTGGCTTTTGTCAGATTTCTTCGTATCTTGGGATGTGATCCAAGTATAAACATTCTTTATTATTATAATTCACTTTGCAGCAATAGTGGTTCAAGCCGTTTGAAACGATGAGATAGTCCACGTGAAGTAGAATGTTGTAAGCTGCGATTTGCTCGAAAACTCGTTGTGTAATGGGAATCGTTGGGGCCTTGTATTCGATGATCATCTTGGGCCGAAGGTGACGGTCGTATAGCACGCTGTCGGCACGAAGTTGCTTGTCGCCTACCCGCAAAGGCACCTCGTTGGCCAACAATGTCTGTGGGTACCCCAAGTGTTCGATGAGATAATGAATGAAACTTTGGCGCACCCACTCTTCCGGGGTCAATGCCACATAGCGTCGGCGCAGCACGTCGAGGACTCGCGGATGCTCGCGCGTGCCCTGCAATTTTATGTCGAAGGAGGGAAGGTTTAACGGAATCATTTTATTATCTTTGCATGTAGTTCTTGTGCAAAGATAGTCAATTGGCACGAGATTTTGCAATAATCAACAAGAAGAAATATGCCGGAAAAGAGGCCGAGCGTCACCTTCGACGCCATTATGCAGGACCTGAAGGAGGGTCATTACGCACCTATTTATATATTAATGGGTGATGAATCGTATTACATCGACCGGATAAGCGACTACATCCAGGAACATGTGCTGACTCCCGATGAGCAGGCTTTTAACCAAACCGTGGTTTTCGGAGCAGATGTCAATGCTGCGGGCATCGCCGACATGGCCATGTCTTATCCGATGATGGCCAGTCATCGGGTGGTGATTGTGAAAGAGGCGCAGGCTCTGCGATCGTTCGAACGATTGGAGAAATATGTAGAGAAGCCGTTGGCCTCGACCATCTTGGTCATCTGTTACAAGAATGGTTCCATTAACCGTCGGCTGAAATTTGTGTCTGCGGCCGAACGGGCGGGAGTGGTGTTCGAGAGCAAAAAGCTCAAGGATTACCAGTTGCCCACTTTCATCCGCGATTACCTGAAAAAGAAAAACGCGTCGATCGATGACAAGAGTGCAAGTATGCTCGCTGACCATATCGGCTCCGACCTGAATCGCATGATGTCGGAACTCGACAAATTGCTTATCTCGCTGCCTGAGGAGGATAGGCGAGTGACGCCGAGTGTTGTCGAGAAGAATGTTGGCGTGAGCAAAGACTTCAACGCCTTTGAGTTTCGCAATGCCATCATCAACAAGGATGTTTTTAAGGCAAATCAGATAATCAAATATTTTAACAGCAATCCGAAAGCTGGTTCGTTGTATTCGCTCCTCCCATTCCTTTTTAGTTTTTTCCAGAACTTGATGGTAGCTTTTTACGCCCCCAATTCCAGCGATCCGCAGAGCCTCGCAGGGTATCTCGATTTGCGTTCCACATGGGGTACGAAAGACTATCTTGCTGGCATGAGAAATTACTCGGGAAGAAAAACTCTTCAAATTTTGGAGAAACTACGCGAGATTGATGCCAAAAGTAAGGGTTTGGACAACCCAAATACCGATGCAGGCGACCTTATGAAGGAGCTAATTTTCTTCATTTTGCACTGATTTTTATCCCAAAAACGTGGATTTTCGCTCTAGAATGGTGAAGCTCCACGACCTCGTTTTTTAGGCCTAACTCCGTGAGAATAGGGGAGTTTGGCCTATTTTTATGCTCTTGAGAATCGCGTATTTGAAAGCGATTCGTACCGTTGTTAGGAATATCTTCTCTATTTCGATTCTTTGTTATTTTTGCCCCCGCGGATTCATTGTTAACACTCGTTTGCGTTTAATAGAACGAAATACGAAATATTAAACCCAAATCGCGCGGTTGTTAATTTGATATTTCGGATTTCGAAATTCAAAGAAAGTGCTTCGGGATGCAAAATATCGAAAGATTCTAAATCGCGAATTATCGCATTTCAAAATTCGTATTGATAATTATACACACGTGTTATATTGTTTGTAAAAGCCTTATTATTAGCAAGATACAACTTTTCGAATAACTATAATTGGCACAAACGATAAAGTTTTTGCTTGCGAAACATGTATAAATGCCATTTTAGATGTCAAACCGTTCCATATATCCCTATTTTAACCAGTTAGTTACCAAAAATTGCTCTAAAAAGCCTTATAGTCTACAATTAGCAGGTAATTCGGATTTTAATATTTGAATCCATTGTGGCATAAGTTGAAGATTTGTGTGTTCGAAATATCAAATCGCAAAGTAAAACTTTATGTTTTTAAATTCCTTTCGATAAAGTTGGATATTTCAAATTTATGTTTTAACTTTGCAAATCGTAGGCGAGAGCCCCTTTTTAGGCCCTAAAGCCTCGTTAAGTACAATTTGTCTGGTATGAAAGATCGAATCAAGAAAATCATGGAGTCGAATCACATGACTCAAAAAATCTTCTCGCAGTTCACCGGAATCTCCGAAGGATCGTTGAGCGGTGTGCTCAATAACAAGACTCGTCCCACCCTTCAGATGGTTGACGCCATTCACAAGCATTTCCCCCAAGTCTCGTTGGAGTGGCTGCTGTATGGTGTTGGTTCGATGGAGAGTGGCTCGGCCACCTTAGACGATGATATCAGCGAGGCTCGTCCTTCGGGAATTCCAGGCGATCCGTCTTCCTCCTCCCCTCTCCTTTTTGACATGTCTCAGCAGCCTGCTGAGCCACGTTATGTAGGCGACCCTTCTGGGCTTCCCCAAAACCAAGTCAAATATATTGACAGGCCGCAACGCAAGATCACGGAGATACGCATCTTCTATGATGATCAAACTTGGGAGACTTTCACCCCCAAGAAGTAAGTTGTGCAGGTTCAAAATCAGGTCAGGCCCAAGTGGTTTTGGCCTGTTTTTTTATCCGCTCAATCCCGTTTCGTCGTCCTTCCATTTCCGTTCCAACTTCTCTTCTTTCTCGTCCCGTTCGTTCTGTTTTCCCGTTTCGTCGTCCTTCCATTTCCGTTCCAGCTTCTCATTTTTCTCGTCCCGTTCGTTCTGTTTTCCCGTTTTGTCGTCCTTCCATTTCCGTTCCAGCTTCTCATCTTTCTCGTTCCGTTCGTTCTGTTTTCCCGTTTCGTCGTCCTTCCATTTTCGTTCCAGCTTCTCATCTTTCTCGTTCCGTTCGTTCTGTTGTCCTGTTTCGTTGTCCTTCCATTTCCGTTCCAGCTCCTCATCTTTCTCGTTCCGTTCGTTCTGTTTTCCCGTTTCGTTGTCCTTCCATTTTCGTTTCACTCTTCCACCATCTCCAAACCGTTTGTGTTCGTTTGTCGTTTCTCTCTCCTCCTATTTCCTTTTTGTTGAACTCTTGTCGTCATTCTTCTTCTCTCGGTTTTCCATAAAGTCAATTCAAGGTTTGGGGTTTGTTTGGCGTTTGGTCCTATTGCGTGTATTCAGGAGTTTGCTAATCGGCTTTTATGAGTACTTGGTAGTATGCTTCAGTCCCATTGCTTTTCTCGCCAAAGATATTCCCGGAAGATGCGGTATAGACTTTAAGTTGTATTGCAGAACACCTTTAGTTGTTATTGCATAATCTCTGGTTCGGGTATCGAAGCTATTGGTGATAATAGTTGTCGTTGCGTTTTTTGGCTAAAAAGTTGTGTCGGGATTTCCGTTAAACTAGAGATTGTTCCAGCCGTTTAGTAGAGATTTTGGTGGCTCGACTGAGACGAGCCTTTACCAAAAGGCATGTATCGTGTTGCGAAAAGGCATGTTTCGAGACTCGATCGGGCGTGTTTCGAGTTGCGTAAAGGCATGTATTGAGGCTCGATTAGGCATGTTTTGCAGTGTAGGGCGTAGTGTGTGAGGAGGGCGTAGTGCTTTGTTGGTTGTAAGTAGCTGTATGACAGGTTGTTAAGAAAGCTGCTAAGAATCGCGTATTTGCGACCAAATGTAGTTATGGTGACGAATAAGAGTTAAAAATGGGAGAGGCTTGTCTGCTATTTTCCGTGCCTATAGGTGCTTCTGCTCCTTTGTTGTATAGGGGGCGTTAGCGATTCTTGGCATTAGGAGTCTCCCTCATTTCTCGTTTTCCTCTTGGAGTCATGCCCCTTGTTTTCGTATGTTCCATGCTTGGCGTCTACACCCCCTTCCGTTCGCTTGGCAGCTATTTCTGCCCTCCTTGCTGGCCGTTATTATATAAGGTGGGCTGCTCTTCGTTCCTTCAAGCAAGGCAATGCTTTAGCCTTCCGCCACCTATTATTATATAAGGAGGGAAGCGTTTTACCCATCAAGTTCCACAGGTCAGGCTTTTCCAGACCGCACTTTGCACAATCTCAAGATGCGGTAGGCGGCTTTTCGATTGTAAAAACACGCCTGCTTGTTTTGTATTGTCTTCGATTTCCACTATCTTTCCTCTATAAAACAAAAATGAATATCTCCGCAAAAGGTAACTAAAC
>OGJV01001285.1_pt1 | contig 10763 bp, 6 predicted proteins | sample 1572271 | NCBI WGS metagenome assembly OGJV01 (sample SAMEA2582107, study PRJEB24529) | metagenome | biome: Human gut stool | place: China | collected 2011
GTAGAATGTTTGTACTTTTAACCTTTATATGAGCATAAAATATACTTCTGGAATCAATTGTATATCTTACCTTAGTGACTTCAAAAGTTCCTTCCTTACATAAAATATATTCTCCAACTCTTGGAACAAGTTCAACATCTCTAAGGATACACAACTCTATAAAATCTTCTGTTTCTATCTTTAAGTCCATAAAATCTGTAATTAAATTAGTAGCGGGAGAGGGACTCGAACCCTCGTGATTTGGCTTATGAGACCAAGCTGGTGCCACCTCCAGTCCATCCCGCAATATTTAGTGGAAGTGGAGGGATTCGAACCCCCTAAGCCCGAAGGCACTAGATTTACAGTCTAGCACAACTCACCATCGTTGCCGCACTTCCATTAAAGTGTACCAAGATTAGACAATTACCCAAATTAGTCATTTCTTGATACACTATTGATTTATTGTTTGTGGGTACAAAGATACTGAAATTTGTCAAGTACTAAAACCCAAAAAACGTTAAATCTCACCATTTACATAATAAAAACTCGCTCGGGATGAGAGATTCGAACTCCCAATAAACGGACGCCTAGAACATCCTTCACTATCTATCCCAGATAGCCGCTTTGCCGTTTGCGTAATCCCGAATGTTAAATAAAAAAGGAGGATGCAGCTAATACCCTGCTACATCCCCCATACAGGGCCCACGTTCATGCATGTCATTCTAAGTCTTTATTGCAATTATCATCCGTGTTAACCACTACACCACCCGTCCATATAATAAGACATTGAGGACGGGACGGGACTCGAACCCGCGATTAGATGTATTGAAATCAATATTTGAAATCATTGCTGTTGCATGGTGTCCCCTATTAACTAGTAAATCCGATTCTTTTGACTCGATTCTTAATCTGAACATCTAGGATGGATTGAATCTAAATCTAAATCTGAATCTACAGTCAATATGTTATTTTCCTTTAATCAAGAACTCAAGCATACGATCTGAATCGAATTCAGACTTAACGCTTTCCAGGTCATTGACCTCTTTAAGTGCTGCAATTACAGCTCCCAATAATCCACTTCTACGTTTAAGTAGTTCGGCTCTTTGTACCTGTGTCCATTCACCAGAGAACTTCTGTTGAGTATAATCTCCTATCTCTAATATAGTATCTACAACTGTTTTCATAGGAGTATACCGAGAAGTATCTTTAAGAAATGCAATGTTTGGATCGGGTAAAATTTCTTCTCTCTTTTGAGTAGTTCTCTTCACTCCTTTCAACATCTCAGTTTGTACTATTGCCCTATTTACATAGGAAGCATCAGTAGCCTTTTCCCAAACTTCACCTTCACTTCTGGTTGGAATACTTACAAAGACTTTCTCTAAATCAGAAGAAGTAAGAATATTTTTGAGCCGCATAAGCTCAATTGCACTCAGTTTACCAAAGCTTACACCTTCATAAACTAATTCTACTTTAGCTGCTCCAACAGAGTTAGTAGCATCTATGTCGAATACATTTTGAAGATATGGTTTGGCATTGTCGATGAACCAATCCCATTTCTCATCTACAGTGGTAATTACAGGAGTATTACCTCTCATAGAAGGCTCATCACTGAAACCATCTCTTGCTTGGTAAGTCTTCTTCTCACCTCTGAATGATCCTTGGTTCTTTTGAAAGAAAGCTGCATAATCTCTCAACATACTATTGTATGAAGAGGCAGAATGATCAGCTTTAGCTAACAGAACGTTAAGTTTCATAATTCTAAATCTCAATCATATTTAACAATTCCTGATCTAACGATGCCTTTGCTAATTCGGCAGCCGTTTTTGGCTCAGGTTTACCTTTTTGCTCTTTACCCATTAGGAAAGATATTGCAGCTGGATCAAATCCACTCATGTAGAAGAATCCAGGAGCATCAGCAGACGATTCGAATTTAGGTCTAATTTCTTTACCGTAAAAAGAATTGGGAACATCCCAAAGTACTATTTTAAAATCGGCAATAAACTGTTCACTAAATCCTGCACTTCTTAATCGTTCCTTAAATGCCATGAAATTGGTAGTTGTTTGATCCCCGTCAAATTCACCATCTGATATACACAAAATACCTTTAGGAAACTCACTTTCTGGAACACCGTTTCCTTTGATAGAACAGAAGAAGTCAGCAACTCCTAGGAAATTAGTATTTCCATAGGCTGAAGAGTGATCATTCTTCCATTTCTCACATGGCGTATTTCCTATCCATTTATGCATAGTAACCTTTGCACTAAACGTTAGGAAAGCATTCGAGAAGTAACCAGTTAACAATTCACCAAAATACAATGCCATAGCTTTAGCTACAGCAAATGACGATACAGAAGTGCCAGTAGCCTTTTCTTCCATAGATCCACTGATGTCTCTTACAACCAAGAAAGTAGAAGCTTTATTGATAGTAGGTTTCACAGTGTTGATTAATTGTTGAAACTGTTTGTTTATAGTAATCTCCTGATATTTTGGGATATCAACAGAGTAACTATTATTGCCAAGAGGCTTAAATAGCTCATATACATAGCCTGTATACTTTGCTACAGGTTTAGATTCAAGCCACTTCTCATAAGCTTGAGTTAAACCGTGATTGCTTAGGAATTTACTTCCTACTAACAAAGACAGTGCACGACCAGAGATCGTATTAAAGTCAATGTTTAAATAGTCCTGTCTGCTTATCTTCTGTTGCCATAGATGAGCTTCACCAGACGATTTGAGTTTTCTATACTTGGTATAAGTAGAGAAATCTCCTTCCTTTTCGGGTAAACCAAATATGCATTTAGCAATATATTTACCGATAAGGTTGTTGGCTTGAGATTCCAGAGTCTTACAGTCTTTACTTGCTCTGATAATTGGAAGATACTTCTTAACAAGGTCTTCACATTCTGGATTATTAAGTCCAGCAATGATAGTTTGTCCGAAGAATTCCCAATCTAACCGCTTACGTTTCCATCCATGATATTGTAAATCATAGGACATCATTTGGAAAATGTCTTTCCAACCGCCAGCGGCGATAAAGATGTGAATGTTTTTCATAAAGGCTTTCTTGTGATGTATTGCAAGCCACAATAATCTCATAATGCCTTCATGCTTGAGACCCTGACCTATTTGGGTAGGTAGTTTCTCTGAACCCTCTGCCTTATATACTATAGACTCACGAGTAATAAGTCTAATATATACAGCAAACTTAATGCATTGCTTAGGATCTAATTTCCAAAGAGCATTCATGTCAGCTGCAATGTCAGCATAATCACGGGGTTCTTTGTAATTGGAGATGGCAGCATATTGATCTACCAACACGTTACCAGAAGTTGTATACTTCTTAGCTCCATTACCAGATGTTGTTACCTGGTTTTCGTTCAAGGCAGCTTGAACAAATGCAGATTCCTCTTTCTCTTGGGTAGGAAAAAGAGAGACTTGTTTCTTACTAAATTCCATCTTTTTGAGTTTATTATGTAATCTACCATATGGTAACCTTTTAACAGATGAGGATTTTCTCCTTATCTAACTTACTTAGTTCATCAAGTAAGAGGTTTCAACTTTTATTTATACTGGTTTAAGTCAGTCCTCAGACCATTTTCCAGTGATTATAGAAAGTCCAGTGTGTCCAGATAAAGTGTGGCTATATTACTATAGCACACACTGTTAAACCCCTTTGGCGACAGAATTCAACTACTCCTGCCCAATAAGGCAGAAGTTTCGATATAGTTATATCTCGTCAGGTTGATTTACCGTCGTTGTAAGAGGATGGACTCTATACTTAAGAGATCTTTCTTTCTATTGAAATTGTAAATCTTATCAATAGCTGCCATGATCTCTCTGTCTTTCATACTAGGTTCAAGGAATCTAGCATTCTTTGGTAGTTGTTGCATGAATCTTTCATGAGAGAATTCAGTAATGCCTAAACACTTCTTATAAGTTCTAGAGAACTTAAGAGTGCAAGCTTGAGGGAAATAGTCTTCAACTTGAGAGATTTTACTCAAAACTCCCATAGTTTGACGCATTTGCTCATTTGACAACTTATACTTACCTTCTCTAATAGGTCCATTAAAGGCACTAGTAGAGATTACTCCTAGTAAAGTACTAAGTTGGAATTTATGCCCATACTGAGCATATAACTGATTTAGGTTTATATAATCTTGGTAACCCAAGGTTGCATAAGACCTAATTGCATCCAGTAATGTCCACTTACTTTGATGTGTGTTCATTTCCTGGATTTCACGGATAGTTAAATCAGGATCAATAATGTATTCACACTCTAATCCTAATTCTCTTAAAGCACACCACCTATGTTGACCATCAATGATAGCCAAATCTTTATTTACAATAAGTGGAACGAATTGTTTATACTTCCTAATGGATTCCTTGATCTTTCTGACCTTTGCACGATCAATCACTCGGTTTCCTAATACTAACTTGAACTTGTCTAAGTTCTTAGTTACATAAATCTTTTTGTCTAATACTTGATCTTCTGTCGCCATAACAAAGAGTTTTTAAATTAATAACTATTTTAACCTATTTGCCTTCTTTTGAAGGGAATTGTAAATTAAGGATATTATTCCTATAATTAACAATATTGCTACAAACTCACTCATAAAAATAAAGTTTTAATGTAAATGGAGAGTCCTAAGACTCTCCACTTCTACTTACTAATCCTAAAACATTGAATCAATGCAGTGGACTAGCGCAGAGTCGAACTGCGGTCCAAACAACCTACTAAATACTAAGATTAATTACATGCTTTAAGTCTATAAATCACATAGACTAATTGTAGATAGTTTTGCTGACTTGTGCGCTTATCACACAACTGTCCACTTTTCAGCCATACACAAACTACCAAACTTTGGGGCAATCGTAGATTACCACTCCACCACCTTATTTTTAAAGAACAAGGAAACTTAGGGAAACATAAAGTTCCTTCACTAACTATTCTGTTTCTAGGTCAGTTAGCAACCCAACTCTATTAGGCAGCTGCAAGAGCTACATTTCTAGAGAAAGAGATAACACGTCCCTTTGCATTTATTGGTTTTGACTTTTTAAATGGAACTGTCAATCCATACATGTCTTAATACCCCTCGCATTGCCTGTCAAATCCAGAACTAGCCCTTATATCTCTTTGAAGAACTCTTTACTGTTCTTTCCTAGAGCCTCTTTCAATTTGTCAGAGATGTCTTTACCTTCGCTACGTAACTTAGCTACATAAGCCATCATCTTAAGTGATTTAATCATCCCTGGATCATTCTCACTAATTCCTGCTTCTCTTTCCAAAGATTTTAAACCTTTCTCCTGAAGTTCTTCTACCGACACTCCCAATAGATTAGCCATAAGCTGTACTATTTTATCCCTAACTGCTTCGAACCCACAGAGATTTTTAGTTTGGTCAATAGCTTCTTGAAGCTCTGACGGATCATCTAATTTACATTTAACCAAAGTATACTCTGGTCCATTCCGTTTAATAACGAATGCGTGAACACCATCAAAGTCATATACCATCTTGTTTCCTTCTACTAAAGAGAATTTAGTATCGAAATACTTAGATTTTATCAAGAGCTAGTTTTAAATCTTCAATCAAATCATCTGCGTTTTCTAAACCAACTGAGATACGAATTTGATTTGGAGTGACACCACAAGCCAACAAATCTGCTTCTGCCAACTGTTGGTGAGTTGTTGTTGCAGGGTGAACCACCAAAGATTTTGCATCAGCAACGTTAGCTAAATCTGAGAAGATTTCAAGATTATCAATAACGGTACGTGCTTCGTCTTGTCCACCTTTCACATGGAAAGTGAAAATAGAACCTGGTCCTTTAGGGAAGTATTTTTGTGCCAAGTCATAGTAAGGACTTGATGGCAATCCAGGATAGTTCACTTTTTCAACTTTTGGATGATTTTCCAAAAAGTCTACGATTTTTTTAGCATTTTCGACGTGGCGTTCGACACGAAGTGAAAGTGTTTCAAGTCCTTGTAAAAGCAAGAAAGCATTGAAAGGTGCCAAGGCAGCCCCTGTGTCACGCAAAAGTTGTGTACGAAGGGCAGTGATAAATGCTGCTGGACCAACATCACGTGTATAGCTGATATTGTGGTAAGATGGGTCTTCGTCAACCAACTGTGGGAACTTGCCTGAAGCTTCCCAGTCAAATTTACCAGAATCGACGATAAGGCCACCAATAGTTGTTCCATGTCCACCGATAAACTTAGTCGCAGAATGAACTACGATATCTACACCATGGGAGATAACATTGATGAGATATGGAGTCCCAAAAGTATTGTCAGCAACCAATGGAATCTTATGACTGTGAGCAATTTCAGCGATCTTTTCAAAATCAGGAATGTTGATAAGCGGATTACCCAAAGACTCAATCAAGACAAGTTTTGTATTATCTTTGATAGCAGCTTCAATTTCTTCAGGATTGTCAACATCTACAAAAGTTGTTGTGACACCATAGCGTGGAAGAGTTTCTTTTAAGAGATTAAATGTTCCACCGTAGAGGGTTGTCGCAGCAACAACATGATCGCCAGCATGTGCCAAACCAAGGACCGCATAGGTGATTGCAGCCATACCTGAAGCTGTAGCCAAGGCACCAACACCACCTTCGAGGGCTGCAATACGTTCTTCAAGTACTGCTACTGTTGGATTGGTAATACGTGTGTAAATATTACCCGGTTTTCTAAGGGCAAAGAGATCTTCACCTTCTTGAGCATCGTCAAAAACATATGAAGTCGTTTGGTAAATTGGAACAGCACGTGATTTTGTTTCCTTGTCAGGTGTTTGTCCAGCGTGTAATTGTAAGGTTTCAAATGAAAATTCTCGTGACATATGGGTGTCCTCCAAAACAAAAGTTGCTTTCATTCTACACCCAGAAAAGCTAGCTGTCTAATAGAAATTTTTTATCAATGTGATAGGGAAGGCTTATAAAAAGGACCTTTCGGTCCCTTTCTATTTCTTCTCAATAGGTGCTACGCTTGCCAAAACTTTTTTAAGTCCAACTTCTGGGAATTTTATCTTAAGTTCTTGTGTCTTGCCACTTCCAGTTACTTCTAGGACGGTCCCATCTCCCCACTTCTTGTGGTGAGCGATATCTCCGATTTCCCAGTCAGTAGCTGAATTCCCAGAGTTTGAAGTCTTGCCAAAAGGTAGTCCGCCAGTAGCTTTTGAAAATGGCTGAGCGCCAGTATGTCTTTGAGGTTGTGCATTTGCTTTTCTGGTCTGAAGCGCTTGTTGTAAACTCATGCCTTGACCAAATTGTGTTGGCTCTTCCTTTGTAAAACGAACACCAAATGATGAATTGGCTGGACGAGCTAGACCTTGATATTGTAATAAATCATCTGAAATTTCACGCAAGAAACGGCTAGGACGATTATAGCTAGTCTTACCGAAAAGCGTACGTGTATTAGCGTTGGTAAGGAAAAGAATCTCTTCAGCACGGGTAATACCTACGTAAGCTAAGCGACGCTCTTCTTCGAGTTCTTCTGGATCTTCTGAGGCACGAGACAAGGGGAAGACCCCCTCTTCCATACCGATAAGAAAGACAACTGGGAATTCAAGTCCTTTAGCAGCATGGAGAGTCATCAAGGTTACTTCTGCTGCTTCCATATCACCATCGTCCGTATCAGCAATCAACGCTAGATCGTTCAAGAAACGACCTAAACGATCAATACCTGTTTCATCTTCCGTACCATCGGTGTTGGTTTCATCAAAATTCTTAGTAACAGACATGAACTCTTCGATATTTTCAATGCGTGCTTGACTTTCAAGTGTTTGTTGCATAGAAAGAGCATCCAGATAACCAGACTTATCCAAAACAGACTCTACAGCTTCAGTGATGCTTAGCCCATCTAGCTGGTCACGTAGGTTCAGAATCATGTTAGCAAAATCGTAAACGCCCTGAGCTACTTTCCCCTTGATTGGTGACAACATAATATTAGCTGAAGCATCTAGGAGACTCATGTTTTGCTCATAGGCAAAGGTACGAATCTTTTCAAGCGTACCAGGCCCAACTCCACGTTTAGGTTCATTAACCACACGTTCAAAGCTAATATTATCCGCAGGATTGGCAACCAAGTTCAAGTAAGAAATGACATCACGAATTTCTTTACGGCTATAGAACTTGGTACCTCCAACCATGGTATAAGGAATATTTGACTTGAGCAAGGCTTCTTCAATAGTACGAGACTGAGCATTGGTACGGTAAAGTACAGCGAAATCCTTGAAGTTCTTACCTTCTTCACGAATGATGTTATCAATAGTTGAAGCAACAAAAACAGCTTCATCACGTTCGTCATTAGCACGGTAATAAACGATTTGTTCACCGTCGTCATTTTGAGTCCAAAGTTTCTTAGGACGGCGGTTTCGGTTGTTCTTGATAACTTCATTGGCTGCTTGAAGAATTTTCTTGGTTGAACGGTAGTTTTCTTCCAAGAGAACTACCTTAGCTTCAGGATAGTCCTTCTCAAAGTCAAGGATGTTCTGCATATCAGCCCCACGCCAACCGTAGATTGATTGGTCCGCATCACCTACGACACAGATATTCTTGAAGCGAGATGCCAAGAGTTTTACCAACTGATACTGAGCATGGTTGGTATCTTGGTACTCATCCACGTGAATGTACTGATAACGCTGCTGATAATATGCGAGGACTTCAGGATTTTTGTCAAAGAGACGCAAAGTCATCATAATTAAATCGTCAAAATCCATAGCTTCACTACGACGGAGCTCTTCCTGATAGGCCTTGTAACATTTAGCAACGATTTGGGTGTACATATCACCAGCTTGGTGCTCATAGGCCACTTCATCCAAGAGGTCGTTTTTGGCGTTAGAAATCGTCCCTAAGATGGCACGTTCATTCCACTTTTTAGGGTCCAGGTTCAGATTCTTGAGAATACGTTTCATCAAAGTACGTTGTTCCCCAGGATCTACGATAGTAAAGTTTCGGTTGTAGCCAATATGGTCCGCTTCACTACGAAGTATTCGCACACACATACTATGGAAGGTTGCAATTAAGGTTTCTGAAGTTGCTGGATTTAAAGCCATAGCACGTTCACGCATTTCACGAGCTGCCTTATTGGTAAAGGTAATGGCTAGGATATTCCAGGGATTAATCATTTTCTCGTCAATGAGGTAGGCGATGCGGTGGGTAAGTACACGTGTCTTCCCAGATCCTGCACCAGCCATAATCAATAAAGGCCCTTCAGTCGTTTGGACGGCTTCGGCCTGTTTGTCATTCATACCAGTTAATAATGGGTTCATCATATTCTCCATTCTCAAAAATAAGCTCTACTATTTTATCATTTTTTGGATGAAAATGCAGACTCTATTCATAATGCATATGAAATAACTTTAGAAAATAATTGTTTGTTTTTTTGGAAGTACTTTGCTTAAGATTGCCCATATTCCTAGCTTTTTCTAGCTTTGGAGGAAGACATGCTAAAGAATAATATTCGGATTTTTATACTTTTTATGAAAATTAGTGTTGACACTGTTCGTTTTTTTCGATAAGATAGAATCACAACAAAATAAGAACCGAGTGATGTCATCAGGATGACTGGTGATTGACGGACTTCTGGAGAGATCTTGAAGCAGCCTTAGCTGTATACAAGACACCGAAGGGGCAAGGGGTAACAACCGAAACTCTCAGGTAAAAGGACAGAAAGCATCGCAAGTTTTTTAACTTGTAGTAATAGCTTTGTATTCTCAGAGGTCTGGTTAAGCCAAACCTCTTTTTTGACGTCTCGGTTAAAGGAGATTGTAAATTTATGTTAGAATTTTTTACTACCATTGATGATTTTGTCTGGGGTCCCCCTCTTCTGGTCCTTCTTGTAGGAACTGGAGTTTACCTTACAATTCGTCTTGGACTTTTGCAAGTTCTTCGTCTTCCTAAAGCTTTTAAACTTATCTTTGCTGAAGATAAAGGGGAAGGTGATATTTCTAGTTTTGCAGCCCTCGCAACGGCTCTTGCTGCAACTGTCGGTACAGGTAACATTGTCGGTGTAGCTACTGCCATCAAGACTGGTGGACCTGGTGCCCTTTTCTGGATGTGGATTGCTGCTTTCTTTGGTATGGCAACCAAATATTCCGAAGGTCTTTTGGCTATTAAATTCCGTACGCTTGACGACCAAGGTAATGTTTCTGGTGGTCCAATGTATTACATTACACACGGTTTTTCTGGGAAATGGCAAACAATTGCTAAACCTTTGGCCTACTTCTTTGCCTTTGCAGGTGTGCTTGTTGCATGGTTGGGGATTGGTACTTTCTCTCAAGTTAACTCAATCACCGCTTCACTTCAAAATAGCTTTGACTGGTCACCAAAAATTGTAAGTATCTTACTTGCACTTATCACTGCGGCCATCATTTTTGGTGGTATCCAATCTATCTCTAAAGTTTCTGAAAAAGTCGTACCGTTTATGGCTGGACTTTATATCCTAGCAGCTCTTGTAGTTATCTTTACTAACTTTAATCAACTTCTTCCAGTCCTTGAAACGGTCTTCCAATCTGCCTTTACTGGTAAAGCAGCCGTTGGTGGTTTTGCTGGTGCGACAGTCATGGTTGCAATGCGTCTTGGTATTGCGCGTGGTGTCTTCTCAAATGAGTCAGGTCTTGGTTCAGCACCTATCGCAGCCGCAGCCGCTCAGACAAAAGAGCCGGTAAGACAAGGTCTTGTTTCTATGTGTGGCACTTTTATCGACACTATCGTTGTATGTACTATGACAGGTCTTGCTATCGTAATGATGGGAAGTTACGAGGCTATCAACCCAGTAACAGGCAAGCCTTT
>OGJV01001286.1_pt1 | contig 10758 bp, 10 predicted proteins | sample 1572271 | NCBI WGS metagenome assembly OGJV01 (sample SAMEA2582107, study PRJEB24529) | metagenome | biome: Human gut stool | place: China | collected 2011
AGGCGTAAAAATGAGATTGCCAGTAGCTTGTATTCAAATTTGCGTAGCCGATGGGATCTCCGCAATGCAGCATTTTCCCGTCACCGACATAAATCCCGCAATGGCTCACGCCCGGCGTGTCATAGGTGCCTTTGAAGAACACCAGATCACCGGGTTTGGGAGAACTGGTCGGCGTACAGATGTTATAGAGCCCCTGGGCTCCCAGCCTGCCCACATTCCAGCCGGAGTGATTGATGACCCACGAAACGTACCCCGAGCAATCAAAGGAAGTGGCAGGAGAACTGCCTCCCCACACATAGGGATAGCCGATGTATTTCTGCGCTTCGGCAAGCATTGCAGCAAAGGTTTCATCGTCCAGATATTCTCCGGGCACTTCGTAATCACCGGGTTTCCCGGTAATGTACTTGTTCACATAGGGAGAATCCGGGAACAGATCGGGGCGATTTCCCAGCGTTGCCATATAGATGGCATATCGGGAAAGCTGATCCTCGCCCATAACGTACACAGGTACATGGGACAAATCAAAATTTTCCAACGTGACCGTACAGATGTAATAATCGTAAGGCACCTGATAGGTGTCCGTATGGGAGTTGCCGTCCTCGTCCGTCCATGTGTCGGTTTCCGTGCGATACCGGGTTTCCACCACCACATCCTCGGTCAAAATGTACTGGCGGTCAAAGAGCATTTGCAGCGTTCCCTGTACCTCGCCTATTGTCCATTGTCCCTCATGGAGCGCACACAAAAGAGAAAGCAGCACATAGGGATCATGTTCGATTTCGTCCAGATCGAAGTGGTATTCGTCATAGTCATGGGTGCTTTCATAGGTGTCCAGATAATGCTGTAAATCATCTTCCAGCGCACAATAGGCGGCTTCGGCGGCCAGCATATCACGATCCTCGCAAGGATAGGTGCTGGCTCCTAATGCACCGGCCCCGGCGTTCCCCAGCATAAGCATGGTAGAGGAACAGGACTGCATAGCAAACAGGAGTAACACACAGAGCACCGCAACCACGGCACCTGCGGGATGACTTTTGACAAATTCCACTGCCCGGGCAGTCAGGCGTTCTGTGGCTGTGGCAGTTTTCCCAGCCGCAGCCGCGCCCTGCTTTGCAGCCTCCTTTGCCTGCTTGCGGTATTGCCTGCGGAGCCGTTGCTTCTGCCAGTAGCGGGTAAGGGCATTTTTCGTCAGCTCCGGGTGCTCCTGTGCGGCGGTGTGAAAATGGTAGTCCGCCGTGTATTTGGTATAGCGGGCCTCGGCCTTGCGTACCACTTTTGCCGGATGTTCCCGGACTTTACGGCGCACAAAGCGAGAGCCATGCCGTAGCGCGGTTTCTCCCACAAGCTCAGAACGGTGTGCGCCTTCCGTGCCGACATTTTCCTGTTCCACTTCAAAAATCTTGCCATGCACGAAGCTGTGAACGGAACCGCTGGCAACACGGCCTATGCGTTTTACCGGGCCGGGCTTTTTCGGCGGCTTTTGCTTTGCCAGCTTCTCCCGGGCCTGTTCCAGCTTTTCGCCTTGGGACTCCATGTGGAGCTTTGCCGCCGCAGCCTGTTCCTGCTGGCTCTTTTTGCGGAACTTGGACTTCGGGACACTTTGTCCCGAAGTGTCGGAAGCCTCCGGCCCGGGCTGTTCCCCGTCAGGGGCGTGGGCGGTCTGCGACCAAGCCTCCTCCTTGGTCTTATTCGTTTTTCGTTTCATTCTTCATATCCTCCGGGCGGGTAGTCAGCAGGTCATAGATTTCTCCGCGAGGGAACCGATCCACAAACGGAATGGTTACATTTCCATAGAACAACAGCCCCTCGCCGGAATTGCTGTGTGTGATATAGGAAAGCTGATGCTCGGAAATACCGAGCTGTTTTGCCAGAATGGTACGGTCACTCTGCGCCTGCGAAAGCAGAATCATAAAATCCGTGTTGTCCAGAATGTTCTCGATTTCCCGGCTGGCCAAAAGGTCTTTGACGTTCTGCGTCAAAGCAGACGGCACACATCCTTTTTTACGCAGCATTTTCCAGACTGCCACAAAGTAGCTGGCTGTCAGCGGATCGCGGAGCAGGATATGAAACTCGTCAAAGTAGCACCAAGTCGCCGCGCCCTCGTGGAAGTTCTGATCCACCGCCTGCGAAACAAACTCATTTGTGATGTGCATTGCAATCTTTCTAAGGTTTTCGCCCATGTTTTTCAGAACGATGCACACCACACGGCTGTCCGTCTTGACGTTGGTAGGATGGTTAAAGAGATTGAGGGAGCCTGTGCAATAAAGCTCTAAGGCAGTTGCCACGCGCCGGGCTTCGGGCTCCGGCTGGCGTAAGAGCTCTTCGTACAAATCCTGCAACAGCGGTGTTTTTGCAGTTTCCAGTCCGAGCGCCTGTTCCCGGTACACCAAACGCACACAGCGGTCAATGACCGTCTTTTCAATGGGCTGCAAGCCTTCCTTGCCGCCGACCACCAGCTCGCATAGGGACAAAAGAAAATCCGCCTTCATGGAAAGCGGGCTTTCTCCGGCGGCCATATTGAGCTCCACATCCATCGGATTGAGGTGGTGCGGGCTGTCCGGGGCAATCTCGATCACCTGGCCGCCCAGCCTTCGCACCAGCGGAGCGTATTCGCCCATCGGGTCAACCACGATGATCCGATCCTGCGGGATGGTGAGAAACACATTCAAGAGCTCGCGCTTTGCGGCAAAGCTCTTGCCGGAGCCCGTAGAGCCCAAATACATCCCGTTTGCCGACTTCAGCTTTTTGCGGTCAGCCATGATGACATTGTGAGAAAGTGCGTTCATGCCATAGTAGAGGGCCTGCCCAGCCATGCGGAGCTCCCTTGTCATAAAAGGAATAAAGATGGCTGTGGAGCTGGTGGTCATACCGCGCTGGATTTCTACCTCGTTGTAACCAAGGGCCAACGAGGAAACAAAGCCCTGTTCCTGTTGCCAGTCCAGACGGCGCAGAGCGCAGTTGTATTTCTGCGCGATACCGCCCACGGTAAACACATCGTTTTCCAGCCGCTGGCGGTTAGGAGCAAGGTTTACCACCGTAAAGGTCAGCAGAAACATTCGCTCATTGCGGGATTGCAAATCAGCCAGAAGCTCCGCTGCGTCCTTGCTGAATGTAATCAGGTCAGGGGGAAGAATATCCGGGTCATAGCCGGAGCGCACAGCCTTTCTCTGTTCCTCCACTTTCATTTTTCCGATGTCCGAGATTTTCCCCTTGATGGTCTTAATTGCCTTGAGCTGATCCACGGTCTGAATGTGCATGGTCACGGTCATTTCCGCATCCAGCTCCAAGATTTCCGCCAACAACTTATCCGAAAGCTCCGATGCCATAATCTGTAAGTAGGACACCGCGCCCCAATACTGGCCGATGCGGAATGTGCGGGACTGGCGGAAGTCGAGACTGTCCGGGGCAATAAAGTCTTTTGTGCCGAGCCCGGTCTGCGGGATGTCTTTCCACGAAAAGCGGAACGCCTCACGGCTCCCCGGGTGCATCTGGCTATGAAGCAGCGCAAGGCGGGCCCGGCCGTCCATCGGCTCCGAGGGAACGCCCAGTCGCTTAAAGTTTCCCATGACATCGGCCTCCACACGCTCCAGACGGGGCCGTGCCTCCGCAATCCCCTCGGCGGGTATGCCAAAGGTGATGTATTTTGAGCGTTCAATGCCGTTATTGCTTTTGGCAATCTGATTTTTCAGCATCCCGGTAAACTCATCCCGGACGCTGTTATAGTTGTCATCCGCTTTCGGGATATTGACTTGATAGCGGCTGCGGGAATGGGAACGACGGTTGATAAAGGAAAGCTGGAACGGCAGCGAACTGTCAAAGTAGTTGAGGAATGAGCTCCATCCGCTGAATATGGCGGTCTGATCCTCGGTGGATGCCACGGAGTAATTGATGTCCTCATATTCCACAGTTTTTGTATAGAGCCCACCCGGGAGCTTGCACACACCGTCCGGGTGCATGGACAGATACGGGATTGTCTGTTGGGCAGACAGGGCCGCCCGGCCTTTACCCTTGGCGGCGGCTCCGTTTTTTTTCTTTGTGTTTTTCAATCACATCCTCCTTTCCAGCGCCCGGCCCGGCAAAGGGCGCATAAATGTTTTCGGTTCGGTAGGCCCTGATCCCCGGCCTTAGAAACTTGGCCCGGATGATATTCCGCACCACCTTTTCAAAGGGTAAGCCGTCCTTTTCATACATGGCCAGCAGGAACGCCGGGAGCATAATTCCCAGCATGAGAAACATCGCCCCGGTATTGCCGAGGGTGCCACGGGTCAGCAGATAGGCCGGAATCCCCACCGCGCCCGCGCTGCCGAAGCAGACAAGCTGGCGTTTGGTGAGGTTGAAAGCCATCTTTGTTTTGATTTTGGATAAATCGTTTGGTACGTTTACATAGGGCATAGATCACACTCCTTTCTGCACTTCGGGACAATGTGTCCCAAAGTCCGGGATGGTTGGTGTTACTTCATTTCCCCATACAGCCCAGCCGGGCGGGGTCTGCCTGGCAAAGAGCTCCACGCGGGGCAGATCGCCCATCAGGGAAATGATTTTGGCGCGGGCCTCGTCCGGCTTTTTGCTATGGGCTTCAATCGGGGAAATGATGAATTGATGAATGTTGGCAGCCTGCCGCTTTGGATGTCCCTTGGTTGCCAGCAGGCAGATTTCTGCATTGCCCCTTGTCCAGAAGCCAAGGCCGTAAAACCAGCTATCCGCCTTCTTGTTCTTTTTCAGCCAGACGAAAGCAACGCTTTTGTAGGTGAAGCCCCAAGCCTCGATCAGCCGGAGCGCCTCCGGGAGCTGCGGGAAAGTGGCCCATAAAAAGAGTGCGCTGTCCGGGGCTGCAAGATCAGCCACAGGCAACGCACATAACTCCTCAATGCTCATAGTGGGATAATGGTTTTCCGCCGCGCCCTGTACTTTCTTAGCCGAGTAGCGCCAAGGGGGATCGGCGTAAATGATAGAATACTGCTGGATAATTACACTCCTTTCTCGCCAGAGCTTTTTACTGCCTGCGCCGCACGAATACGCTCACTGGCTGCGGCATAAAAGGCCGGGGCCGTTTCAAAGCATACAAAGCGGCGTTCTGTGTTGATGGCTGCAATCGCGGTTGTGCCGGAGCCAACGCAAATGTCCGCGACCAGTTCTCCGGGATGGGTATAGGTGTGGATCAGATACTCGCAGAGCTCCACGGGCTTCTGCGTGGGGTGGATGCCGCCGGACACCGTAGGCACAAATAGTACATTTCCGGGATAGCGGCGGCCATCGTTGGACTCCGATCCCTGCCGTTCAAATTTTCCATAGTTGGAGCTTGTACCGCTTCTGGAATGTACGCGGGCATAAGGCTTGCCATAAGTAAACTGCGGATTGTAGACCGGGGACTTCTGGTAAAACACCAAGATATTCTCGGACTTTTTCAGTGGAGCCCGGTTTGCATTGAGAAAGCCCGTTCCGCGCTCCTTGTACCAAATCCACTCATAGCGGAGCATGGCGAGGTTGGATGCGCCCAGCACCTTGTCAAAGGGGCACTGTGCGAAAAACAGCACTGCGCCATTCGGCTTGACCGCCCATTTCACCGCCTCCCACAGCTCCGGGAGCGGCAGGGGCACATCCCAATAATTCCGGGTTGTGCCGTAGGGCGGATCAGTCAGCAGCATATCCACGCTATGTTTTGGCAAAGAACGCAGGCCCTCGATGCCGTCCATGAGAAACAAGCCCTCCTTCGGGACACTTTGTCCCAAAGTGCGGCTATCGGTCATTGCGGGCCTCCTTTGCTTTGGCAGGTGCAGGCCGGGCGGCATTTTCTTTTCCAGCTTGTTTCGCGGCCTCGGCCATCTGCTCCTTGATCGGGGCAGGCCGTACCGCCTGGGCCCGTGCAACAAGCTGTTCCACCGCCGCATGATACGCCTCCACACCAGCCGCATTGATCCGTTCCTGTGTGGCTCGGTCAGGAATCCGAACCGTAGCCCGGTATCCCGTCCGGCTGGCAGGATCAGGTTTAGAGGGAGCGCCGAGGAAAATCCCGTTTTTCCCGTCCACAACCTTAAAATCGTCGATGACCACACCGCCAAAATTGACGCTGGCGAAGCCGATCAGTTTTCCCTGCGGCTCAATCGGGCGGACAGATACCGTGATCGGAACAACCGCCTCCTGCAAGACAGCATCTGTCCGCATTTTTACTGCCTCATCAATGCTAACGCCCTTGACTTCTGCAAGCTCCGCGATGGGAGCATCAAACAGCCAGCGCCGTTCCTCCGCAGCAATCTGCTCCGGGGTCAGCAATACATCGTCTTTCTTACTCAGATAAAATTCCTCCTTTCCGCTTGCCGGAGCAGGCTGGGCGGGGTCGTCCATCAACTCTTTTCTTTGCAGGACGGCCTCTGTTTCCGCCATAAAGCGGTAAGCGTCTGCCTCAGTAAACTCCTCCGGCGTTTTTCCATTCCATAAGCGCGTTCCGTCTGCCCCGTATCTTCTCGGCATAAGCACCACCTCCTGTTAATGAGCGCCAAAGATACGCTGGGCAATGCTCCCGGTCTTAAAGAGCATGAAGCAAAGCAGAACCGTGTAGCCCACAGTTCCCCAAATCGCCCCAATGGGATCGCCGCCTGTTGCGATGCCTTGAATGAGCACTGCGTAAATTGCAACACATACAAGGATCAGCAGCCCTTGAAAGCCCACGGCAAACAGGGACTTGATGTAGTTCTGCCCGGTGCCGCCAAGCTCCCGGTTGGAAAGCGTAGCAACGGGGATGGGGGCCAGACTGGTCAGCAGATAGATTTCCAGCATCCTGCCATACACCAAAACGAAAATGATAATTCCCATCGCCTTCATCGTGAAGCCAATGAGCGCAGACTGCAGCCACAGCCCCAAAAGCGGCCCCAAGTCCATCGCCTCCAGCGAGGTTTCCAGTTCGGCAAGCATATCCGCCGAAACATCGGTGGAGCCTTGAATGAGCCCGCCTGCCTGCGCGATAACGCTCTGCGACACATCGAACACAGCCATGACGATATTGAATGTATTTGACAGGATTAAGATTGCACAGGCTGTTTTGAACATCCATTTATAGAGGTTCGCAACGTCAACCTCCGATGAATATTGTCAAGACGGTTTTTCAAATGAAACTGTAAACACTTTGCGAACAAGCTGAGTTTGCAGTGATTTTCGGAGAAAAAGGGCTTAGAATCAAGCAGGAAAAATCAATGGTTGACGGATTCGTGAAGTATCTGCCATCTGCGCGTATGGATTTCACCGTTCCGCGATTCCCGGTGTCGTGCAGCCGGTGCGCGGCTTCGCGTGACCTTTTACGGTTTGGCTGATTATCGTCCGATTCTGTGAAGTGCAAAGGTGTGTCCTGCGTACAGGGTATCGTATGTGATGCTCAAAATCGCCAGAAACGAAAAAAGCCCTGTGCCGCGTTCGATACGCAGCACAGGGCTAAGGTTGATATAGAGTTGTTGAAATAGGTAGATTTGTTCACAATAGTATGCTATACTTTAAATAAAAATAAAAGGATTTGCTAAATCGTAATATGACAAGGGAGTGTGATTGCGTTAAAAAGTTAATTGCATTAGTTTTAGCATTGGCTTGTGTTTTTGCTTTGGCAAGTTGCGGTAAATCAAATAGTGGGGACTACCCTGCAACTATAATGGTAAATGGTACTAACTACTATTCCACCGATAATGCTGTTCCCGTCGAAGTAGACGAGAGTGTTATTCAATATACTACTTCCTATGCAGAAAACGGCATACCGCAAAAAGATGGCGAAGCCAATTTCAACAAAGATTTAGGAACCCCTTATGCTGTTATTGAGGGTGATAGGGTAGTTGTCCTTATAGACAACGAATGGATAGAGTTCAAAGCAAAGTAAGACTACTTCCAGTTTGCAACCCTCTTTCTGAAAACGCAAAATACCCCGCACCATGCGTCCTGTAAACGCACGGTGCGGGGTGTCCATTCTGTTATGCAGCTTTTGTCAGATACACGATCCCGGCGGCTAAATCCACGCGGTCAACGTCGTATCCTGCGTTGTAAATGGTATTGGACAGCGGTCTGTCCTGCGCCGGGTACCAGTAGGAAGCATACTTGTACGCCGACTTGCAGAGCGGCTTGCCGGTCAGTTCCTCCACCTTGGAGAACGACAGCGCAATCGCTTCTTCGCCCTGCGCGGAGAGGTAGTCCCCGATGGGGGCAAAGCTGGAATTACTGGCAACATGAAGCGTTTTCGGGGCTTCCTGCGCGGCTTCCGTTTCTTCCTCCGGCAGCGTCACCTTTCCGATGAAATTGAAGTAAATCTCGATCTGCTGGTCGTACTGATAGCGGTTGATCTTCCTGCGCTCGTAGACGATCACCTTGTCGATAAACTCATTGAGCATGGGCGTGGTCAGCTCGGTAAAGTCCGTATAGCGGTCTACCAGCTCCATGAAGCGGTCAACATTGACGCTTTCTTCCTGCTCCGCGTTCATCTGCTCCATCAGCTCGGCGCTGCGCTGCTCAAGCTGTGCCTGTTCCGCTTCATACTGGGCGGAGAGCTTTGCGTGCCGCTTCTCCGGCAAACGTCCGAGGGCGTAATCCTCATAGAGCTTTTGCAGCAGCGTGTCCAACTCGTTTGTGCGGCGCATGATGCGGTCAAGCTCCGTCCTGCCGCTTTGCAGACTGCGCTTTCTCGCGTCGGAAGTGGTCTGCATCACAAGCTGCTCAAAATCCTCCTTGTTGGCTCTGGCGTAGGTCGCTACATTCCGCAGCGCGTCCAGAATCAGGTCACGGACGATCTCGGTACGGATAAAGTGAATGGTGCAGGAGGTCGTTTTCTTGCGATAGGAAGCGCAAACATAGTTGTCCTTCGGGGTCTTGTGGTATGCGTCCCCGTCGCTGCGCTCGTTATACATTTTCGCACCGCACTCGCCGCAGTAGAGCAGTCCAGTCAGCGGGTTCGGCTCTCTATTACGGTCGCCGCGCCGGATCGTCCTGCGCAGCTTCTGTGCGGTTTCCCACGTAGTCTTGTCAATGATGGCTTCGTGGGTGTTCTCAAAGATTTTCCAGTCCTCTTTGGGAGCCTGCTTGCGGTGCTTGTCCCGGTAGCAGGTCTTGAAGGTTTTGAAATTGACGGTATGCCCCATGTACTCCACACGGGCGAGAATGTAGCTCACCGTCGTACCCCACCAGCGGTAGGGATCTTCAAACTTGTTGTTTCTGCGGTTTCCTACACCCTTTGCGGCAAGGTAGGCAGACGGGCAAAGCACCTTTTCCTCAGACAGAATATCCGCGATCTGATACACGCCCTTGCCGTCAATGACCATACAGAAGATACGCCGCACAACAGCGGCAGCTTCCTCGTCAATGATCCAGCGCTGCTTGTTCTCCGGGTCTTTCAGATACCCGTAGATGGGGTGGTTGCCGGTGTGTTCGCCCTTGTTGCCCTTCGCCCGATAGACGGCGCTGACCTTCTTGGAGGTATCACGAGCGTAAAAATCGTTCATGATGTTCAAAAAGGGAGCGAAATCATTCTCGGACTGATTGGCGCTGTCCACGCCGTTGTTGACGGCAATGAAGCGAACGCCGTTCTGCGGGAAGGTGACCTCCGTATAGAAGCCCACACGGAGGTAATCACGACCCACCCGGCTGAGATCTTTTACAAGGACAATGCCAACCTTACCGGCTTCAATGTCGGAAATCAACCGTTTCCAATCTGGACGCTCAAAACTCGTGCCGCTCCATCCGTCGTCAGAATAGACCGATACATTCGGAAAATTTCGTTCACGGGCATAGCGCGTGAGCATATCCTTCTGAGACGAGATTTGTCAAGGTATGTTTTTGTAAAGGAGTGTGCAATTCGCATTGACAAGCAGCAAAAAGAACGCTATAATAACACCGTTATCGATAACAACATTATTATTTAGGCGCAGAGGGAGGAAGACATGGCCAATAGGGATCATTCCCTGGATTGTGGGATCATTCAGGCTGCTTATTCGGAATTTCTTGCTTACGGCTTTCAGAAAGCCTCTCTGCACAAGATCGCCGAAAAAGCCGGTTGTTTGCCTGTTTGCTTCAGGATTTTTTTGAGACGATGAAGACCTTGTTTACACCCATTGTCGAAGAATACGAAAAAGCAAAGCGCATCGCGCAGTCGGAAGATATCCTCCGCGCCATAAACGCCGAGGAACAAGTATATTTTCGGCTCCTGACCGAGCACCATGACGACTGCACTTTATTTTTCTGCCGCAGCGATGGCAGCTCCATGGAAACCGTGCTGCATAAACTAATGGATCAAAAATCGGAACAAACGGTGGAATTCTTTTCACATATCTATGGGAAAGCGCCAAATGCCGATGCGATCCGTCTTTTGATGGGCTCACAGTTCTGGTACTTCCGCCAGCTGCTGGATCAGCATATGGAGGAAGGCAGAATGCTTACCTGCTTACAGACAGTCCTTGATTTCACCAACGCTGGCTGGCGGCAGCTATGTGACAGCCTGAATTAAATTGGCAAAGGAATTGGGCGGTGCGGACGCCCATTTCTTACGGACGCCAGTTAGAGGCGGCTAACTCTGGGAGAAGAGTTTACGATGATAGATTTTGAATTTGAATTCCAATATGCGGAGGCAAAGCTGCCCATCCTCCGACAGGTCGGCGGCGGCATCCCGGCGGGACGCTGCGTGGTGCTCTGCGGAGGCAGCGGCTGCGGAAAATCCACGCTGCTGCGGTGCATCAACGGACTGATACCGCAGTTTTACGAGGGAGAGCTGAGGGGTTTTTGCCGCCTGCATGGACAGGACAC
>OGJV01001292.1_pt1 | contig 10711 bp, 9 predicted proteins | sample 1572271 | NCBI WGS metagenome assembly OGJV01 (sample SAMEA2582107, study PRJEB24529) | metagenome | biome: Human gut stool | place: China | collected 2011
GTTCAATAAGCAACAGAAATAATTTTCAAAGGGCAGCTTTTATGTTCTTTTGTTCTTATGTCTAAAAAGAACTACCATCTGCTCATTTGTCCAAAAGGACGTATAAAAAATAGAATGATTCAACTCTGTAAATTCTTTCTTTTTTACTTGCTTATTTCGATTGATTTCCATACTTTTAGCCTCCGTAATCCTTTAAAAATTGACCCTATGGACAACATTCTTTTCTGGCTCGTTCCAGTCGCTTCCGTGTTAGCCCTCTGCTTTGCTTATTACTTTCATAAGCAAATGATGAAAGAGAGTGAAGGTACTCCCCAAATGATAAAAATTGCCGCTGCTGTGCGCAAAGGCGCTATGTCTTACCTGAAACAGCAATATAAAATAGTTACCCTTGTATTTATCGGACTGGCTGCCTTGTTTGCCATCATGGCCTATGGATTCAACTTGCAAAACCATTGGGTACCCGTGGCATTCCTCACAGGAGGTTTCTTCTCCGGTCTGTCGGGTTACTTAGGCATGAAAACCGCTACGTATGCCTCTGCACGTACGGCAAATGCCGCACGCAACTCACTGAACAAAGGATTGAAGGTGGCATTTCGCAGTGGAGCGGTTATGGGACTTGTGGTCGTAGGACTGGGATTGTTTGATATTTCTTTCTGGTACCTGCTGTTGGATTTCTGCATTCCGGAAGATGCACTGAACCCCACTGCCAAGTTGTGTGTCATCACCACCACGATGCTGACTTTCGGAATGGGAGCCTCCACCCAGGCTTTGTTTGCCCGTGTAGGAGGAGGTATTTATACCAAGGCGGCCGATGTGGGAGCTGACCTGGTGGGAAAAGTAGAAGCGGGCATTCCGGAAGACGACCCACGCAACCCGGCTACGATTGCCGACAATGTAGGCGATAACGTAGGTGATGTAGCCGGAATGGGAGCCGACCTCTACGAATCCTACTGCGGCTCGATTCTGGCTACCGCTGCCCTGGGAGCTGCCGCCTATGTCGGCACGGGAGATACCGCCATGCAGTTTAAAGCCGTCATCGCCCCGATGCTGATTGCAGCCGTAGGTATCATCTTGTCCATCATCGGTATTTTTGCCGTACGTACCAAAGAAAATGCAGGCATGAGGGAATTGCTCAAGGCTTTGTCTACAGGCACCAACCTCAGTGCGGGATTGATTGTCATCGCCACCTTTAGCATTCTTTGGGTACTGCAAATTGATAACTGGCTGTATATTTCACTGGCTGTAGTCATCGGACTGATTGTAGGCATCGTCATCGGACAATCTACTGAATTCTACACTTCCCAATCCTACAAGCCCACTCAAAAACTGGCGGAAAGCGGAAAAACAGGTCCGGCTACCGTCATCATTTCGGGCATCGGATTAGGAATGGTATCGACTACGATTCCGGTCATTGCAGTTGTAACCGGCATCATCCTGTCCTACTGGCTGGCCTCTGGTTTCGATTTTACCAACATCAGCATGGGACTTTATGGCATCGGTATCGCTGCCGTGGGTATGCTGTCCACTTTGGGCATCACATTAGCCACGGATGCCTACGGGCCGATTGCCGACAATGCCGGCGGTAATGCGGAGATGAGTGGTTTGGGAGCAGAAGTCCGTAAACGCACGGATGCATTGGATTCACTGGGCAATACCACAGCCGCTACGGGTAAAGGTTTCGCCATCGGTTCTGCCGCCCTGACCGGACTGGCACTACTGGCTTCTTATATTGAAGAAATACGCATCGGCCTGGAACGTATCGGTACCACCGTACTGGAACTTCCCAACGGACTGGAAGTAATGATTCGGGAAGCCGGATTCACGGACTTCATGATGTTCTACGATGTCACGCTTATGAATCCCAAGGTACTTTCGGGAATGTTTATCGGTAGCATGATGGCCTTTCTGTTCTGCGGACTGACCATGAATGCTGTAGGAAGAGCAGCTGCCCACATGGTAGAGGAAGTACGCCGGCAGTTCCGTGAAATCAAAGGTATTCTGGAAGGAAAGACTGAACCTGACTACGCACGCTGTGTACAGATTTCCACTCTTGGTGCACAAAAAGAAATGGTATTCCCGTCACTGCTGGCCATCATCGCCCCCATTGTGACAGGTCTGCTGTTTGGTGTGCCGGGCGTCATCGGTCTGCTGATAGGAGGACTTTCCTCAGGTTTCATTTTAGCGATTTTCATGGCCAATTCCGGAGGTGCCTGGGACAATGCCAAGAAATACGTGGAAGAAGGAAACTTTGGCGGGAAAGGCAGTGAAGTACACCGGGCCACAGTCGTAGGCGATACGGTAGGGGACCCGTTTAAAGATACCTCCGGTCCCAGCCTGAACATCCTGATTAAACTGATGAGCATGGTAGCCATCGTCATGGCAGGTCTGACCGTTTCATGGAGCTTATTCTAACAATAAAAATTCCCCCGCCAACCTAAAACCGTGACGGGGGAATTTGCATATAGAATTTACAATTCTTCTTTTGCCAACACATGACAATGATGTGCCTCAAGCACTTTCAGACATTGTGACATGTCATTCGGCTTGATAACCACATGAGCCTGATCGGCTTGTGCAAACGCATACATATACTCAATGAAAATCTGCTCTTCGGCCAAGTATTCCAATACCACAGCCAACGAGCCGGGCACATTGGCACACGAAAGACAAACCACATCGGTCGACATCACGGCAAAATTCTTTTCACGCAATACTTCTACCGCCTTGTCCACATCAGACACAATCAGTCGCAAAATACCAAAATCTGCTGTTTCGGCCATACTAAAAGCGTGCATATTGATACCGTTTGCTCCCAAAGTATGCACTACATCATTAATTCTTCCGGTCTTGTTTTCCAAGAAAACAGACAATTGCTTAATTATCATAGTTCTTTTTGCTTTAGTTATACCAATACTCGTTTATCTATCACACGCTTGGACTTCCCTTCGCTGCGGGTAATGCTGTTCGGTTCTACCAATTTCACGTCGGCACTGATGGACAATACACTCTTCAAGCGGTCGGACAGTGTTTTCTTCAGTTTCAGCATGGAACCGATGTCATCACTGAAGAAATCACGACGCACTTCCACCTGTACTTCCAGGGTATCCAGATTGTTCTTGCGGTCTACCACCAGCATATATTGCGGCTCGAATTCCTTCATGCCCAAGATAACACTTTCTACCTGCGACGGGAAGACATTGATACCACGGATAATCAACATGTCATCGCTTCGGCCCATAATCGGCGTCATACGCACACTGGTACGGCCACACGGACACGAATCAGCAATCAGCGAAGTCAGGTCCTTCGTGCGGTAACGCAACAGCGGCATACCTTCTTTGGTCAATGTGGTAAACACCAGTTCTCCCTGTGTGCCGTACGGAAGGGATTCCAAGGTAACCGGATCGATAATTTCCGGATAGAAATGGTCTTCGTTGATGTGAGAGCCAAACTGTTCCTGACATTCGTAAGATACACCCGGGCCCATAATCTCACTTAGCCCATAAATATTGTATCCCTTCAAGCCCAAACGATTCTGTATTTCCTGACGCATGTTTTCCGTCCAAGGTTCTGCTCCAAACGCACCAATGCGCAGTCCTAATTCTTCTTTACGGATACCCATCTTTTCTACCACCTCTGCCAGATACAAGGCATACGAAGGGGTACAGGCAATACCCGTGATGTGCAAATCGCGAATCAAACGTACATGCTTTTCCGTATTTCCTGTAGAAGCCGGAATTACGGTAGCTCCTAAGTTCTCTACTCCATAATGTGCGCCCAATCCTCCGGTAAACAATCCATAGCCATAGCTTACGGAGAAAGTATCGTCACGGGTCACTCCGTATGCCGACAGACAGCGTGACATCACTTCCGACCAGATGGACAAGTCGCGACGTGTATACCCCACAATCGTCGGATTACCCGTTGTACCGGAAGAAGCATGTACACGCACCACCTCTGAAGGAGGAGCCGCCATCAGTCCGTAAGGATAATTATCACGTAAATCCTGTTTGGTAGTAAAAGGCAGTTTGGTTATATCGTCTATGCTCCGGATATCATCTGGAGTCAGGTCCATTTCCTGCATTTTATGACGATAGAAAGGTACATTATGGTATACATACTGCACCAGTTTGCATAAGCGTTTTCCTTGCAGCTCGCGCATCTGTTCGCGCGGCATACATTCTTTGTTCGGATTCCAAATCATAAGCTGTGTTTTTCTTTATTTCAGTAGTAGTTTTGTGATTTCTTATTTTAGCGGATGGTCGGCCTGGAATGCTTTCATACGTTCCTCCAGCACCGGATAAAGTTCTTCACGCATGCGCGACGTACAGGCTCTCACTCCTTGCTGTTCACTTCCGGTGGTAGACAAGGAAATACTGCTCACTCCATACATCATCAATTCACGCAACAATTCGCCTCCTGTCAGTCCAGGGTATCCCAAGGTAAAGAAGAAGCCATCGCCCACCTGCTGAGTGACATCCTTATCATACACTATCGAGAAACCGTGGTCGGTGAGAATCTGCTTCATCCGGCGTGCCCGACGTTCATACTCGCGCACATCTTCTACAAAGTTGATTTCTCCTGAAATGGATTTCTCCAACATCTCGGCCATGGCATACTGAGTAGTAGCCGTGCAACCGGAGGTAATCATATACATGATAGAAGCGATGAAAGTCGGCCCGAATACACCTGAGTCTTCATAACGGGCTGCCAGTGCCGGATACTGCGTATCAAACAATTTATCGGACACGCAGGCTAAAGCTATACGCTGACCGGCATAGCTGAAAATCTTGGATGCCGACAACATCAGAATATAATTATCGGTATAACGTGCGACCGTAGGTACAAAAGGAGGCTGGTAAGGACGGCCAAACGCATGACGGAAGTCCATGCAGAAATAAGCTTGGTCTTCCAGCACAATTACATCGTACTTCGTAGCCAGTTCTCCTACAATCTTCAATTCACTTTCTTCCAGACAAATCCATGCCGGATTATTAGGGTTAGAATATACTACAGCAGCAATATCCCCCTTCGACAGGAAACTTTCCAGTTTGGCACGCAGCGGTTCACCACGGAAATCATGAATGTCGAACAACTCCCACTCAATACCCAAAATACGCAACTGGGATTTCTGTATCGGGAAACCCGGGTCGATAAACAAGACCTTGTTCTTTCCCGGAATTCGCTGGGTACAAGCGATAAAAGCACCGAAAGAAGCTGCCACAGAACCGGTAGTGGGCAGACATGCCCGTGGAGAAATATCAATATCGATAAAGGCTTTCACGAAACGTGAAGCTGCCTGCTTCAGTTCTGCCACTCCGGCAGCTGCCGGATATTGCGAACCGACTCCTCTATCGAGAGCTTTCTTCTCTGCCTCAATACCTATTTTATTGGCCGGAAGACCAGGAGACCCCTGGTCCATCCGGATAAAAGGAATACCTGTCAGTTCTTCCAGGCGGGAAGCTACCAGTAACACATCCCCTATGGTGGCATTGGCCAAGTCGGCCACTTTCATTTCCTTCGCTACGGAATTTACCAGCTCTTCACTAAACACGCGACTCATAGGCACTCAGAATTTCAACTGTTTGACATATTCATGACCTATATCGAAGGCATGATAGTTCATCTGCACCACTTCTTCGCCTTTTGACGCAAAAATACGGCCTGCACTTTCGCGCAGGACTTCTGCATCCAAGATTTTCAGGAAAGGAGCGGCAGCCCCTAACAGAATGACATTGGCCGATTTGGGCATGTGGTTTTCTTTCGCCAGATTTTCCACATCCAGCACCACCACATGAGGCTGTGACTTCAATTCCTGCATCAGCTTTTCTTCGTCCGGATAGTTCGGAATGTTTTTGAAAGGAGCAGCCGAAGTGATAATCCATCCGTCTTTTGACAGATACGGCAGGTAGCGCAAAGCTTCCATCGGTTCTAATGAGATAATCATATCCGCCGTTCCCAAGGCAATCAGGTCGGAAGCAATCGGGGCATCCGACAAGCGAAGGTTAGACTGCACATCCCCTCCGCGCTGACTCATTCCGTGTACTTCGGCTTGTTTCAAGTTCAACCCTAAATGAAGGGCAGCTTCTCCGATAATCGTAGCGATGGACAAGATTCCCTGTCCGCCAACTCCTGAAAGTATAATATCTGTTTTCATTGTTTCTGTGCTTTTTGCTGTTTCAGTTTCCGGTTCAATGTCTGCATACATTCCCTACGCGGAATGATGACAGATACACCGTTGTATTCTATTTCCTCACGAATGACACGGGTAATTTCTTCCATGTTCTTAGGAAGCGGCACAACTACCCGTACGTGCTCCGGTTCTACTCCCAAGCCCAGACAAATGGCTTCGAACTTATTGGTTCCGGCTGAATCCTGGCCACCAGTCATAGCGGTAGTCAGGTTATCCGAAATCACCACCGTGATATTGGCATGGTCATTCACCGCATCCAGCAGACCGGTCATACCGGAATGAGTGAAGGTAGAGTCACCGATAACAGCAATGGCCGGAAATACCCCCGCATCGGAAGCACCTTTGGCCATGGTTATGGAAGCACCCATATCCACACAACTGTCGATAGCACGGAACGGGGGCAACGCACCTAATGTATAGCAACCGATATCACCGAAAATGCGTGCATCCGGATATTCCGCAGCCACCTTGTTCAATGCATCATACACATCCCGATGACCACATCCCTGACACAATGCAGGCGGACGCGGCATCACCACCTGAGACTTACCAAACGGACGTTTGATTCCCCATCCGATTGCCTCGCCCACATTATCCGGAGTCAGTTCACCGGTACGTGGCAAAGTTTCGGTCAGGCGTCCCTTTATCTCATAGTCTGAGGAAAGAATCGCTTTTACCTGCTCTTCCACAAACGGCTGGCCATCTTCCACTACCAGAACATATCCGCAGCGGTCTGCCATCGTCCTGATTTCTTCAGCCGGCAACGGATACTGCGAAACTTTCAATACCGGAATATGGCAACTGTCCGTATCCGCCTCCTTCACATAATTATAACCGATACCACAGGCTATCACTCCGAATTCATAATCATATTCGGGATTCAACCCTTCCAGATAATTATAAGGAGATTTGGAGGAAACTTCTTCCAGCTTCTCCTGCTTTTTCACTAAATCCAGATATTGTTTACGCGCATTACCCGGCAGCAATACCCAGTGGGCACGTTCATGATCAGGATTCAACTGATTTTCCTCACGGATATCGGCTACTTCCACACCGGCACGCGAATGTGCCAGACGGGTAACCACACGCATCAGCACCGGCAACTTCAGTTTTTCCGAGAGTGTATATGCGTAATCCATCATATCGTATGCTTCTTGTTGGGAAGACGGTTCCAGCATGGGAATCATAGCAAATTTTCCATAAAAACGTGAATCCTGCTCGTTCTGTGACGAGTGCATGGAAGGGTCATCGGCAGCCAGCACCACCAGACCACCGTTCACGCCGGTTATGGCAGAATTGACAAACGCATCGGCAGCCACGTTCATGCCTACATGTTTCATACATACCAAAGCACGTTTTCCTGCGTATGACATACCCAATGCAGCCTCCATGGCCGTTTTTTCATTGGTACACCAAGTGCTGTGCAATTTTCTTTCCTTTGCCAAAGGATTATTCTGGATAAACTCTGTGATTTCAGTGGACGGTGTACCCGGATAGGCATATACACCCGATATGCCGGCATGTATCGCTCCGAGGGCAATTGCCTCATCGCCCAACAATAATTTCTTTTCAGCCATTATCTATTATTTTGTTAATTGTTTCATATCAATGTAAAGGGGTCTGCATCATCCAATACCGGGAATTTCTTCCTGAAAGCCTGCAATGCCTCCATATCTATATCAGCCGACACCGCGCTTTCCCTGCTCCACGGACATTCGGCTATCGTTTTTCCGTAGGGATAGATGATGGCGCTGCCACCCGAATATTCACAGGCAGGATCAGTTCCCATGCGGTTCACTCCGGCCACATAGCACTGGTTATCAATAGCCCGCGCCCGAAGCAGCGCGCTCCAGGCCTCCACACGGGGAGTGGGCCCGCTTGCCACATAAAGTATCATGTCATAGTCACCCAGGTTACGTGCCCAAACAGGGAAGCGAAGGTCATAACATACTTCCAACAGGATACGTACCCCACGGAAGTTCACCACCACACGCTCCGTACCGGCGGTGAAACGCTTGTGTTCGCCCCCAAAGGTAAACAGATGCTTCTTATCATAATGCTGCACGGCTCCATCCGGATGGACAAAGTAAAAACGATTATAATAGTTTCCATTCTCACATACTGCTACACTGCCTGCAATAGCACAATTCCGCTCGGCTGCCTTACGCTTCATCCAGTGCAGGGTTTCACTGTCGGCGCTCTCCGCAATTCCTTCGGGTTGCGTACAAAAACCGGTGGAAAACATTTCGGGTAAAACAAACAGATCAGCATCCAGCAGACAGCTTATCGCTTCGTCCGCCCTTGCTATATTGGCCTGTGGATTGGCCCATTCTATATTTCTCTGTAGAATTGTTATTTTCATTGTTTTTCATATTATAAGACCCACAAAGGTAACAAATATAATAAGATAGCAAGCATTTTATTACTAACTATTTCCTTTCACTCCCTTTTTTCTTACATGTTTTCATAAATATCCCCTATTTATTCCTCGATAAAAAAAGAGGAAGTGTCCTCTTCTGAGATTACGCTTCCTCCATCCATACTAATTAAATCTTAACTTTGCAGCCTGAAGACTACAGGAACAGTGTATTTCACCCTCACTGCTTTTCCTCTTTGCTTGCCGGGCTTCCATTTTGGCATGGAACTGATCACGCGGATTGCTTCCTTGTCCAGATACGGATCCACACTCTTCACCACTACCGGATTCAGGATCTCTCCATGAACACCCACAACGAACTGCACCACTACCCTTCCTTGAACTCCCTGCTCGGCACTGACGGTAGGATATTTGATGTTTTCACTCAGATACCTCATCAAATCAGCATTACCGTTACGAAATACCGGCATCTCTTCCACCACCACAAATTCCACATTTTCATCCACTACTTCTTCGGGTACTTCAATAGGGGTCGGTATAATTACCGGAGCATCCGTAGGGTCTGAAGCTGCAATATCGGTTTCTGTTTCCGTCGAGTTATTATCCACTATATTGAGTTCTTCCGGGTTGACGGCAGCCGGCGGAGGCGGTGGCGGCAGAGGTTTATCCTGATTATAGGTTACAGGAACTAATTCTTCAAAGAAATCCGGGTCACTGACTAGATCACTGATCGTGTAAGTTACATTACGTTCAGTCCATTCGAACGAAACAAACATAAACGACAGCGTCACAATGAGACCCATGAACAGCCAACGGGACTTACCCTTTTCAAGGTCGGCTCTTCGTGCTTTTTTCACTTCCATAACAAGTGTTTTTTAAATTAGACAATATGTGAGTAAAAATCTCAGTGTCCGCTTTTAAACTGGAAGTAAGATAGTAAAAATATAGATAAGTTAAAAGAAAAAGAAGTGTCTTATATTATTTCCTGATTGCTTTATTCTCAATCGGCTCCATTGGATTCTTATATTCCAGTAACTATGTCTTCGATAATATATTAGAGTCGCATCAGCAAATCCGTATTAAAGTAGTATTGGGTTTGGAAGAAGATTTAACCGGTGCCGGCTACAATGTAAACCAGTCCAAGATTGCTATCGGTTCCGGCGGATTGACAGGGAAAGGCTTTTTGAACGGAACGCAAACCAAATTGAAATACGTCCCTGAGCAGGATACCGACTTCATTTTCTGTACGGTGGGAGAGGAACAAGGGTTTGTAGGTTCGGCTGGCTTTTCTTATTTTGATATTGAGATTGATATTCCTTTCCGAAAGGCAACCGTCTGCTTTCGGTCGCGTATATGGGTATTCGGTCGTGAGTATTTTCCTCTTTCACCTATTTATCAATATAGGGATGGTGTTAGGGCTGACTCCTGTAATTGGTATCCCATTACCCTTCTTTAGTTACGGAGGTTCTTCTTTATGGGGATTTACGATATTGCTGTTTATTTTCCTGCGGATAGATGCAGGGCGCGGCAGGAGACTCTAGTTCGTTTATTTTCTAATTCTCCTGTCTTTCAATTCGGATACCAATGTCATTGATTCCGGACAACTTCTCATCTTTCATCCCGTTCATAATTTTGAAGGTGTAATTAGCAGGATACAAAGGACGTACGGATTTGATAAAGACCGCTGATTGATAGATACTTCCCCAACCATTTCCGATCCACCTTCCCGTGGAATCAGCCAGGTTTATAGTAATAGTATCCGTCCGCCATACCGTAGAGTCTTGCAGGTTTTGACTGATAAATAGATACAGGTTATGATAAGGGTAATCTGTTCTGTTGCGAACCTCCGCGAATAATCTGAGTGTAGGCGGAATACTGTCGGTGACAGGAATCAGAAAAGAGAGTGTATCACTCTTTCCCCACCCTTCGTCGGGAAGGGACTGATAGGAGTGATACACGGTATTTTCATTGCAGGCAGCCATTAGGCAAATACCGAGCAGACAGAATAAACTATTCCTGAGACGGTTTTCCATAATGATGCCGGTATGCTCGATTCGGGTTTCTTTCCGGTCTGGGTTCTGGTCTTGCAGGGCGTTCACGTTCCTGACCTTGCGGGCGTTCCTGGTTTTGTGGCCGTTCCT